>OGEC01000005.1_pt1 | contig 304183 bp, 282 predicted proteins | sample 1570551 | NCBI WGS metagenome assembly OGEC01 (sample SAMEA2582127, study PRJEB24529) | metagenome | biome: Human gut stool | place: China | collected 2011 | reverse complement strand
TTGAGTTCTCGCATAAAAAATACCTCCGTTTTCGTATTGATTGATTCAGCAGGTCATACCGGTGTGGTACTGCTTTGCTGTGAGATAAGCATACGAAAATCGGAGGTAAAAGACATTGAGTGGAAATTGAGCTGGAATTGAGAAAAAAGATATATTGTGCGTACATTCTTCATGTACTCTTGTTGTGATTTCATTGTTTTTTATCGTATAATATGGATACTGGAGGTGGTTTGGATGAAATACAAGATTTTAGTTGTCGATGATGATAAAGAATTGGTGAAAATGCTTTGTAGTTATTTTGATATGAAACAATATGAAACCATTACGGCTACAGACGGAATGGAAGCATTAAATAAAATAAAAATGAAACCGGATATTATTTTGTTGGATATCAATATGCCACGCATGGATGGGATTGAAGTATGTCGTCTGATACGCAGTAAAGTGTTATGCCCGATTTTGTTTCTAACAGCAAGAGTTGATGAAGATGATAAAATTAATGGGTTGCTTTCGGGTGGGGATGACTATATTACGAAACCATTTAGTCTTCGGGAGTTGGAAGCAAGGATTGTCACAAACATAAAGAGAGAAGAAAGGCATCAACAAAAAACGGAATACCGTTTCATGGATGAAATGCTGATTGATTATTCTGAAAAAATAGTAGCTATAGCCGGACACAGGATGGAGTTCACAAAAATTGAATATCAGATTATTGAATTCTTATCCATGCATCCAGGGCAGGTGTTTGATAAAGAACGTATATATGCACAAGTCTGTGGATATGATGCGGAAGGGGACAGTAGAACGATAACGGAATTAGTACGGCGTATAAGGAAAAAAATAGCGGATTATTCAGAAAAAGAATACATAGAAACTGTATGGGGGATTGGATACCGATGGAAAAAATAAGAAACTTGTCACTGAAAAAAACAATTCTGCTTTATTTTGTGATCAGCTTAACGGCAGCATTTCTGTTATCTGGATTTACAGTTCATTTTGCAGGAAATATGCAGAATAAAATATGGGAAAAATATATTGATTATGCAGATTATACGGACGTGTTTCAGCAATATGGAAAGAAATACGAGATTGAGATATCAAGAACTAATCAATCGCAGATGAATCGTTTGGACTATCATCTTTCGGAAATGTGTGACTTTATGGAAACATATTCGGTACTGATTTTTTCGATTGTTGGGAGTGTTGTTGCGGTATTCTTTTTTTATAAAAATAAGTTAAAGACACCTCTACAGGAACTAAAAGATGCCTCACAAATGATTGCAGATAATGAACTGGATTTTCATGTGTCCTATGAAAATAAAGATGAGATGGGAACTTTGTGTAAAGAATTTGAAATGATGCGAAGTGATTTAGCAGATAACAACAGAAAGATGTGGCGAATGATTGATGACGAGAAGGCTTTGCGGAATGCAATTGCACATGATATACGTTCTCCACTTTCCATATTGCGTGGGTATCAGGAAATGCTCTTAGAGTTTGTTTCTGCCGAGAGTATAAAAACAGAGGATGTTATTGATATCTTACAAACAGGCATGTATCAGATTGACCGTATAGAGCATTTCACGGAAAACATGAGAAAAATGTCCCATTTAGAACAGAGGGAACTGCAATGCTCAGAGATAGAGTTATCGGAACTGGCAAAAAAGATTGAGGCAGAAGCTGCCATGCTGTCCAAGAAGGAAAGTAAATTATGTAAGGTAGAAAGAGTGCAGGAACAAAACATTGTGAAAGTGGATGAGGAACTTGTCATGGAAGTGACAGACAACTTACTGGAAAATGCGGTTCGATATGCACAAAAAAGTATTGCTTTGCAGATAAAGAAAAAGGATGGTTTTCTTATAATTTCTGTTGAAGATGATGGAATAGGATTTGTGGATACTGAGGAAAAAGTAACAGAGCCATTTTATCATAAGAATCCACAAGATGATTTAAAGCATTTTGGCCTTGGTATGTATATTTCTCGTATTTTCTGTGAAAAGCATGGAGGAAATTTGAAAATATATAATGCCAGACAAGGCGGTGCTCATGTAGAAGCTCTTTTCAAAGCTGAATAAAAATACTTTATAAGGCTGAAATCACAAATAAAGTGGTTTTAGTCTTTTTTGTTGTGAATTTATTGAGAATTGATTTGTATGATGTTGTTAAAGAAATAAAGAAAGGAAGAGATACAATGAAAACAATCATAAAAAGAAGTATACTTGATTATTTAAAGAACCCTGTTTTGTGGATTGGCTTGATTATTATAGTTGCCAGTATGTATCAATGTCTGTCATCGTATTTGCAAATTCATTATATCAAACAGAATGAACAGATCACACAAAATGACGTAGCATTGGAAGATGCTGATGTCATGGATGGGTACATTCCCACATCTGATGATAAAGAAAGAAGAAGGGAGTGGGAAGATACGATCAAAGAGACGTTAATGGACACCTCCAAAAATGGTTTTGGATTTAGCAGGCAGGAAGCAGATCATGTAATGAAAGAAATTCAGAATATGGATGTAAAGACTGCTTCTGAGTTTTTGGAATCCCAATATGGCTATTATAATGCAATATATGCTTATGAGGACCTTGAAATTCATAAGGGGACAGCAGAAGAAATCAATCATTATATCGAGCGGAAATTATCCGAACATTCTTTTTCCTGGTACTTTGCCAAAAAATTTACGGATTTTGCAGGATTGCATATGGCCTTTTTTGCAACAGTCTTGCTATCATTTTTATTTATTCAGGATACACGAAAAAGTACCTATGAATTATTACATACAAAGCCTGTTACGGCAATCCAATATATATGTGGGAAAGTAATAAGCGGATTCATTAGTATGCTGGGAGTATTAGTGATTTTGAATGTTATATTCTTTATGCTGTGTTTGAAAACGTCTTTAGAATCGGGCTTTCCAGTAACACCAATTGATTTTTGCGTGAATTCTCTGATCTATATTGTTCCGAATCTTTTGATGATATGTTGTGTCTATACAATTACAGCATTAATATTTAAAAATCCGCTTCCGGCAGCACCAATCTTGTTTTTACACATTATATATTCAAATATGCTGACCATGAAGAATGATATTTATTATATGAGACCGTTCTCTATTATGGTGCGATTCCCTGGCAGATTTTTTGAAACACATGTAGCCAAAATGTCAAACATAAATCAGATTATTCTTGTAATTTCATCAGTTATATTAGTATGTATTTCTGTTACAATCTGGAAAAGGAGGAGGGTTCATTGAAAACGGAACTAAAAAACTGCCTGTCGTTATATAAGATTTTTTATTCATGTGCATTTATACTGATATTGTGTGCTATTCATCCGATTATATACTATGAAGAAATCGGTTCAGCGATTCAGTCGCCAATAGCATTTTTAACAATTATTTTTTGTAGTGACACATATTTGATGGAAGTAAAAAGTAAGCGTGCCGATGTATTTCATTTGTATGATCAAAAAAAGCAGTTAAAAGTAATATCGCAGAGAGTGGGCGTTCAAATATTATATTTATTAATACTTTCCTGTGTTGGATATGTTTTGTTTTTCTGGCAAAAACCGGGCAGTGTAAACGAAGGCATTTCGGGTATTCAGATATTTCTTTTATATTTCATTGCAATGTTTGGAACTATCTGGCTTTGGAGTATATGCTCTGTGATTTTGTGTACATTGCTTCGAAATATGTGGGCAGGTATTGGATGTTTATTTGGAATTGTCATTGGACTTATATCAAAAGCGGGAAGTTCATTTTTCGGAAATCTGGGATTGTTTTCTTTCAGCTTTTGTGAACCTACTCAATTAATGTCCGAGAGTTGGATTTATGGAACGCTTGTGTCTTTTATAGCGGGGCTGTTTTTATTTGCAGTATTACCAATGACTTTAAAGAAAAGGGGATAGATTATGAGTATTAGAATAAATGATTTAACAGTTAGATTTAAAAATGGTGTAGTTGCAGTAAATAAGGCATCTCTTGAAATACCTAAGGGAATTTACGGACTTTTGGGTGAGAATGGTGCTGGAAAAACCACTTTGATGAGGGTTCTTACAACTGTTTTAAAACAAACGGAAGGAATGGTTTCCCTTGATGGAATTCTGTATAACGAGGGAAATTATGAGAAAATACAGAAAAAGATTGGTTATCTTCCACAGGAAATCGACTTATATCCGAATCTTACGGTGAAAGAATGTCTTGTATATATGGGGGGACTGTCAGGAGTAGCCAGAAATGACCTCGAACAAAGAATTACCTATTATCTGGAAAAGACTTCTCTTACAGAGCATCAGAATAAAAAAATGCGGCAATTATCTGGTGGTATGAAGAGACGTGTCGGACTCATACAGGCACTTCTTAATAATCCGGATTTTTTGATTATTGATGAACCTACCACCGGGTTAGATCCGGAAGAAAGAATCAGGATCCGCAATCTTTTGGTTGATTTTTCAAAGGATAGAACTGTGCTGTTTTCCACTCATGTAGTAGAAGATTTAGCAGCAACCTGTACACAGCTTGCCATTATGAAAAAGGGAAGTTTTTTATATTCTGGAAGCGTGAGTGGGTTGCTGGAAAATGCAAAGGGCTGTGTTTGGAATTGTACGGTACAAAATGCAGAAGAAGCCCGTTTGTTAGAAGCCAATTATTCTATATCATCTAAGCAGTATGTAGAAAATGGAATTCATATGAAAGTATTAAGCAAAGGAAAGCCAAATGAGAATTGTGTCCTGGATAATGATATCACTTTGGAAGATGCATATATTTATTTGACGAATAGTTGAATATAACGGCGGGCAAGTTGCCCGCCGTAAATTATGCTTATTTTGTTAAAAGACCGGATAGATTTTTTCCAATGCAAAATCCAATCTGTGGATATAACTCCTGAATTTCCTGATATTTTGCTTCAATCATTTCTGGTTCATCAGCCCAGATCTTTTCATATATTTTGAAAGCTCTTTTAAAATGTGTTTTGGCTTGCGGAAGATTGGCAGTCATCAGATAAATGGTTCCAAGGGTTTCCTGTACTTTGGCATAATCCAGACAGTCATCGGAATGGTATTCCTTGATGATGCCGGATAATTTTTGCAATTCAGAGATGCCTCTTTCGGGTTCCTGCTGTTCTGTCAGGAACATTGCATAATTGGCAATCTGAGGTATGCTGTCATTTATATGAAGCAGGTTAAATTGGTCAAGCAGTGAGATACTTTTTTCCATGTGTTCTCTTGCAAGATCGGGATGACCGTTCATGCGGTAAAGTCCACCGAGATTGGCATGAAGGTTGGAAACAAGGCGAGCATTGTCAGCAGTGATATTTTCTATCTGGGCAAGTGCATCCTTTTCCAGTTTTATTGCTTTTTCTGGCTTGATTTCAAGAGTAGCCTGAAAATCCAGTAACAATGCCCGGTCAGAATCGGTGCCAATGTCTTTAGGCTTCAAAAAATTTTTTAATTCCTGAATGATTTCTTTCATACCTTTCTGGTAATTATAATTATCCATATATGGAAAAACATTTTCCAGAAAAAGTAGATATTTTGGTATATCATCTTTTTCAATCAATTCTATGATGTTTCCTGCTGTCTGAAACAGCTTCTTGTAATAATCGACTTCAATTCCATGCATTAAACATATTTTCTGTAAAGAATCCAGTAATATGTGACAGCTACTTACAGATGGTTTTGTCTCTGAAAGGGCAATTTCCTTAATCATAGGATGCAGGGAAATTGTGTGACGTGTAGTTGTCTGCACAAAACCAGTTTCAATCAAGTCGTTAATTTCATTTAAGGTAGGCAGTTCCAGCCATTTGGCGAATATGCGGGCAGAAATACCAGTGTAAGGAAGAAAACACAAATTGCACATGATATCCTGCTGTTTTCGGGATAAAGCATATAGTGAAAATAGAGTATGGATATGACTATAATAAGTGGCTTTACTGCTTTGACCATCCTTGATTATCTTAATTTTATCTTCATTATCGAGAGATGCTCTTTCTTCCTGAAGTTTTGCTAATAACTGACCTGGAGTTGAAATTCCATTTTCCAAAAGTTTTGCAGCCAGTTCTACAGCAAAAGTATGATAGTGTACGGTCTCTATGATTTTTTCGACGGTCGAACGATACTTGTCTGCTTCTGAATAAAATGCAGATGTCAGTTGGAAAAGAATGTTTATATCCTTTATTTCTTTTAATTGAAAAGTACAGTATTCATTCAGATTACTTCTGGTCGTAAATAAAATCTGACAGCGGTATTTTAATACTACTGACAGAAAACTGTCCTGTGTAGCTGTGACATTAAAATTATCTATGATAAGCAGAGTATCGGATTTCAGGGAACGCAGAAAACGGTTATGTCTTTGAAACCGTTCCTGTTCGCTGATTTCTGGTGGATCATCAATAAAATCCATGTCAGTAATGTCCTGATGAAGATCACCTGTATATTCTACATATAGAATGTTAGTGTAATGCTTTTTGTAATGTTTTGCGTAGGCTTTGGCAAGTTCGCTTTTACCAATACCGGCAATTCCGCAAAGAAAAACATGACGGTTTTCCTCAAGCATGGTATATAATTCTTCTAGTTCTTTATCTCTTCCGATAAAATGACGGCATGGTTTCGGAACCTCACTGTCCATAATATAATCCAGCACAATGGGTGACAGGGCACCTCCGGCAAGTAATTTTTGATTTTTAGTATCACGTTTGATAAATTGTCGCTCCATGCCAAAAGAAATCAGCTTTGCAAGAAAAAGCAGACGTGAGCTGGCTGGTTTGTACAGAGAAGCCAGATTTTTCTTTTTGGCATCGGAGATGGTGTCATCTTGTATAAATAATGTGTATATATCCTGCATAGCCATATTGCAGTCAGACATCAATGGAAGCAGATTCTGGTGAATGGTTTCTGCCAGTTTTTTCTGATTACTGGGTTTGGAATAGTAGGCAGATATTTTGGGACTGATCTTTGCTTGACCGGTCAGCCAACGACAAACCAGACCATTATCCATAGAAAAATCCTGATTTGCCGGATCATCCATAAAATCTTCAAATAATTCGTATAAAAAATCAGGCTGACTCATTTGATTACTTTCGCTGATATGATTTTTTAAGCAAGTGCTAATAGAAGAAAAATCGCATCGATTCAATAGAAATTCCCCTTTCGTAGTTAAGATTAAGTATATCTATCATAACACGAACATATATTCGATTCAAGAAAATGCGGATATTTTTAAATTGATTGTGTCAATTTACAATCAATTTCTATTCAATGTGGTTTTCCGGCAGGTTCTGTAAAATAAGCTCAGATCAAAACAATAACGGGAGGAGCTTATGCAACAGAATATTGAATTTGAGCGGTGCATTGATTTTCTGGTACGGATGATTGATAAGTACGGCGCTGAAGTCCTCCGGGAGTTGGAGGAAGAAAAACAGAATAAGGAAGAAAAAGAAGCGGCAGTTTCCTGAAATACAAAATGTAAATCAGACTGTCGCTTTTTTCATGCATTTTTAAATCAAATAAATTTTAAAAGCTGATGCAGAGTGTGTGGCTCATTATTCTGAGAAGCGGTAATACGCGTATCAAATGGCTTGAAATGATTCTGCGTATAAAAGCTCAGAAGAAATTCATTATCTTCGCATTCAAGAAACTCCATAACGCCACCTACGGAATATTTGAGACTGGATATGGTTTCCAGTGCAAATCCCAGTAGAATATTTCCAGGAATTCGTTTTTCCTTTGGAAGAGAATAGTTCTTTCCCAACTGGGCGATCAAGTAAGCTGCGGTAGTATAGGATTGTGTTTCTTCATCCAAAATACTGACACGGGACAGTTTTTTTGCCATTGTCTTGCTGATATTTGAAGCACGGACAGAGATTGGTTTTATTGTAAGTGAAAAATAACCAACCAGTGAAGCATCTTCAGCATCAAATACCAGATAAGTGATAGATTGATCTTTTTTGGTAAACTCAATCGCATTATGTAATAAAAAGTATTCCACATCGGGATTTTTGGGACAAGAAAAATCGGAGAGTAAGTCGTAAAGACTTTCCTCTCCGATATATGTCGGTTCGTCTTTATCCAAATATGCCCGAATATTAACGGTAAAATATTTATCAGACATGTTTTTTCTTCCTTTTTGACATTAAAGCTAAGATTTCCTGTGGGTTCGTTAACTGACGTCCGGGAAGTGTCTGCTTTGGTGTGCGGTCACGGTCGGCTTCGTCAATTGCTGCGACAAAACGCTTTACGCTATTTGGATTGGATACGACAAAATTATGAGTAATACTTGAAGTAGCCATACTAACACCTCCTCTTTTTTGGCTTTTTTGTGTATTTATAGTATATGCAATGTGTGATAAAAACACAATATCAAAAACAGAAATTATTTCTAAATAATTTTCAAGCCGGACATTTATTAGACGCTTCCGGTAAGCGAACAATATTTTCGAGCCAATCATTTATAAGTCGCCAATGGTGGGCGGGCAATATTTTGATAACAGAAATGCTCTGTATCTAACTTAATTATACGATTGGCGAAGAAATGCGTCAATACGGAAAATAAGTATTGAAAATAGTTGGAACAAGTACTAAAATAAGGTTGGGACAATAAAACAGAGTTATACTGCGAGGAAGATTATGAAGAATAAAAAGATTAAATGCGATATATATACCAGAGTATCCACAACCATGCAGGTAGATGGCTACAGTCTGGATGCTCAGAAAGAAAAACTCAAGAGATATGCGGAATTTCAGAATATGGAAATCGTAAATGAGTATTCAGATGAAGGTAAGTCTGGAAAGAGCGTAGAGGGCAGACCGGAATTTCAGAGAATGTTGGATAATATTGAGAATGGAACAGATGAGGTACAGTTTGTACTGGTGTTCAAGCTTTCCAGATTCGGTCGTAATGCAGCAGATGTATTAAACTCTTTGCAGAGGATGCAGGATTTTGGAGTGAATCTGATCTGTGTAGAAGATGGAATTGACAGCTCAAAAGATAGTGGAAAGCTGATGATTTCTGTTCTGTCTGCGGTGGCAGAGATTGAACGGGAGAATATCCTTGTTCAGACAATGGAAGGACGTAAGCAGAAAGCCAGGGAAGGAAAATGGAACGGAGGATTCGCTCCATATGGTTATGAATTGGTAAATGGAGAATTACAGATTGCAGAGGACGAAGCGGAGATTATTCGTTTGATTTATGACAAATTTATTCATACTAATATGGGAATCTCTGCGATTGCTGCATGGCTGAACCAGCATGGATATAAAAAGAAAAAACGACAGAATAATACATTGGACGCATTTGCCTCTTCCTTTATAAAAGGTGTTCTGGATAATCCGGTATACTGTGGAAAGTTGGCTTATGGACGAAGGAAGAACGAGAAAGTTTCTGGAACAAGAAATGAATATCGCATTGTAAAACAGGAAAATTATATGCTGCATGATGGTATCCACGAAGGGATTATTTCAGAAACAGATTGGGAGCTGGCACATCAAAAACGGGAAAAAACAGGTGTGAAATATGAAAAGACGCATAGTCTGGATCATGAGCATATCTTATCTGGAATATTGAGATGTCCGTTATGTGGAAGCGGTATGTATGGGAACGTGAACCGAAAGAAAAAGAAAGACGGAACCTTATATAAAGATTATTTCTATTATGCCTGTAAACATCGTCGTCTGGTAGACGGTCATAAATGTGGATATCGTAAACAATGGAGTGAGGAGAAGATTAACAATGCAGTGGAAGAAGTTATTCGGAAGCTGGTGAAGAATCCTAAATTTGAAGAAGCAATTCTGAATAAAATTGGTTCAAGAATAGATACAGAAGAAATAGAAAAAGAGATTGACGGATTGGAAAAGCAGCACAGGCAGTTGACCGGAGCAAAAGCAAGACTTGGACAGCAGATGGACAGTCTGGATATTATGGATAAATTTTATGAGAAGAAATATCAGGATATGGAGACAAGGTTATACCGTTTGTATGATGAGATTGAAGGCGTGGAGAACAGTATAGAGGAAGTAAAGAATCGCCTGTTGAATATTCGGCAACAGAAAATATCAGAAGAAAACGTCTATCAATTTCTTTTATATTTTGATAAACTATATGATAAGTTCACCGACCTGGAGAAGAAAGAATTTCTTAACAGCTTTGTGGAACAGGTAGACATTTACGAGCAGGAGCAGCCAGATGGCAGATTCCTGAAGCACATAAAGTTCCGTTTTCCGGTGTATTTTGGAGACAGGGAGACACAGGAACTTTGTTGGGACAACGAAAGTACCGTTGAGACAATAGTTGCACTACATCGGACCGATATGTAAAAATCCTTGATTTTAGGCACTTTGAGAGGTTTTTTAGGTTCGACCAGAGTGACCGAAAAACATACAAAAAAGCAATTTCCGACGGTGTAAATGTGTCGGTTGTATTGGATAGCGTGTGTGGAAACACATCAAAGTCAAAATAATATCATCATCATTCAACTAAATAAAACTAGCGTGGGAGACCGTTCATTTTCAAGAAGATTGAAAGTGAGCGGTCTTTCTTTTGGTTAAAGGAGTTAGGTTTCGTGAGTAACGATTATATGCGTCGATGGAAGGAGCGATTGTGTGGAAACGATTAAGAATGTATCTATCAGCGAATTGCATAGTTTTAGGAATCACCCGTTTAAGGTGGAGACCAATACGGAATTATGCGAGCTGATGAGAAGTATTGAAAAGGAAGGTGTGCTTATGCCACTTCTGGTGAGGACGAATCCTTATGGAGATGGATATGAGGTCATATCGGGACACCGAAGAAAGGAAGCAGCTCTATGGGCTGGGGAAACTGAGGTCCCTGTTGTCATAAGAGAGCTTGATGATGACCAGGCAGTTGTGGCGATGGTGGATTCGAATCTGCATCGGGAGAATTTAAAGCCCAGTGAGAAAGCGTTTGCCTATCGTATGAAACTGGAGGCAATGAAGCATCAGGGGAAAAAGGTATTGGCAGATGATATAACTTTGGCTCAAGTTGAACCGAGGTCTGCCAAAAAGAATCCGGGAGGGCTTGTTTCTGGTGCTATGCGAAGTAACGAGTTACTTGCAAAGCAGGCAGGGGAGAGCGTGGCTCAGATTAAAAGATATATCCGCCTTACCAATCTTATTCCTAAGATTTTGAATATGGTGGACGAAGGAAAGATTGCTTTTACAGTGGCTGTGGAGCTTTCATATCTGAAGGAAGAGGAGCAGTACGAGCTTCATGCCATTATGGATTTGGAGCAGTGTACCCCATCATTATCTCAGGCGTGTCGTTTGAAGGTAATGAGCCAGCACGGAACATTGGATATGGATGTGATTTGTATGGTTTTGGAGGAAGAAAAGCCAAATCAGCGGGAGCAGATAAAGCTTCGTGCAGATGCATTGGCAAAGTATTTCCCGGAGGATTATACACCAAAGCAGAAGACGGATTTAATCGAACAGCTTCTGAAGGAGTGGTATGAGAAGCAGGAATACAGCAAGCAGGAAAGCCTTGGCAGCAGTTGTAGCAGAGCAAGATAAAGGAATGGAGGTAGTAGCGATGAGCAGAGAATTATCAACTTATGAAGCAATGGGTGGCACTTATACAGAGGTGGATGGAGTGTTTTATCCGAATATTGTGGTTTCGGAGGAAGCAGATGTGTGGATTGGAAAATATGGTCTGTTATGGGTTGATTATATGAAATCCAATCATGCAGAAAGGTACAGGCACCATATTCGTATGGGAACCTTGAGTGCCAGAGCTTTTGAGCTAAATGAAGAGGCTTATGAAATGCTGGAAGGAATCGTGAATCAGTATCTGGCAAAGCATAAGCCACAGAATTCAGCTTCTACAGTGGAAATGTGGAAGCTTCGGGAACAGGCAAAACAAATGGCGGAAGAGGTCGTGCTTAGCGACATTGTACGCCAGTATCATTAGAATTTGGAGGATTTTAGTATGAGAGAGATTAGAGAATACAATATGAACGGAACTATTATTTTGGGCGTAGATAATGGTTATGGCAATGTGAAAACCGCCCACAGAGTATTTCCTACGGGAATTATAAAGTGTGACAGTGAACCGGTGCTGAGTAAGGAGTATATCGAATATGATGGTGCTTATTATATAATTGGTGAAGGTCACAAGGGCTTTGTTGCAGACAAGCAGGAGGATGATGATACTTATATTCTGACTCTTGCAGCGATTGCAAAGGAGCTTGAGGCAAGAGGATTTACAGAGGCTAGAATTCATCTGGCGGTGGGACTTCCTTTGAAGTGGGTACAGGCACAGAGAAACAGCTTTAAACAGTATTTGACCAGAGAAAGATATGTTTCCCTGAAATACAGAAAGGTAAACTATCTTATCGAAATTGTGGATTGCACAGTCATGCCATAGGGCTATGCGGCTGTTGCAGAGAATTTGAAGGATTTCAAGGGAATGAACCTGCTGGTGGATATTGGAAACGGTACCATGAATGTGATGTATCTGAATAGCGGCAGACCCATAGAAAGTAAGTCGTGGACGGAAAAACTTGGTGTAAATCAGTGTTTTATCCGTATTCAGAATCGAATAATGGATAGGACCGGAACAAAATTACCGGATGAAATTATCAATGATTTCTTAAGATATGGCGATGCGGATGTAAGTGAGTCATATTTATCAGCGATGAAGCAGGTTGCTGAACAGTATGTACAGGAATTGTTTCAGAAGCTTCGGGATTATGAGTATAACGAAGATTTGATGAAGCTGTATGTTATGGGTGGCGGTGCAAGAATGGTGGAGATGTTTGGAAAGTACAATACGGATAGGACAACCTTTAATCATGATATTTGTGCAAATGCCAAGGGGTACGAATACTTTTGTTATATGATGCTTCGTCAGAAGAATCGAAAGTAGGTGGTTAGATGGCTGTAAAGAATCATAATTTCCGTTTCAATGAGGAAAAAGAAGCGGAAAGAAAAGCATGGCAAATTCTTCACTCAGAAGAAGTGAAGGAGGACTTCTGCTCTCAGAATGAATTTGTTATAGCTGCCATCAATGACTACTATGCAAGGCATCTTGCGCTCAAAGGAGATCCCTATCTGGAATCGAGGGAGAAGGAGGATGCATTTGTAAAAGGAATTATTGAGGCAGTAGAGCAAAAGGTACTTGATAATCTGCCGGGGTTGGCGGGCATGTATATGATGCAACAGCAGTCTCTTTTATCCGTGTTGGGATTACAGGGGATGGTGCCTGTACAACAACAGGTGCCAATGCCGCAGATGGTAGCAGGAATGAAGATGTCAGGGCAGGTATCAGCATCCGTACAAGAGTCGGATCAAAGGCAAGAGGCTATGGTTGGCGGAGATGGATGTGGAAAAAGAGATTACACTGAGGAGGATGAGAAAAAGTACAAGATAGAACCTGATATTAACGAGTTCCTTGATTTCAGTTTTTGTGGTGAATGATAGCAGATGGCTACAAAGCTTTTGTAAATAAAAGCGTTGTAGCATCAATTGTGAAAGAATATGTAGCCATAATTGCGGTAGGAATAAGTGATGCCGGAAACGGCAAATTGTGTAACCAGTTAAATACAGTTATTAGCTTAGATGAAGCCATGTATCTTTTCGAAGGTATGTGGCTTTTTCTGTATTTGCTAAAGACAGATTTTTTATCCAGCCCTCGGCGTTTGAGAGCGAAATACACCCATCGCACAAAACTTCGTTTTGTACTCTGTGTATTTCGCGATTGCATCGAGCTATTACGCCGTATACGGCGATGGGTTCGTAAACGGATGCCTATGCATCCACTCACATTAAGCATTAGAAGGGAGATGATTAGGATGCCAAGAAATTCATTTGTGCAGATGAATAAGCTGACCAATGTGTCAGGCAGAATTACTTATATATCAAGTAAGGCAAAGCAGGAGTATTTGTATGCTACTTATACTACGGTTTCAGAGCGGAGCTTTTGGAGAGAGCTGGCAAAATGTAACCAGGAAAGTTTTCGGCAGAGTGGGACAGAGGGAAAGTGTATTGAGGCAAGAGAACTGATTATAGCGTTGCCTGAGTCCTTTATATATTATGAGCCGGAATATTTGCTTAGGCGATTTACAGACCATTTTAAGCAGAATTATAAGGTGGAGTGTATCTCAGCACTTCATCATAACAAGCGGAAGACCAATTACCATATTCATCTGATATTTGCAGAGCGTCAGCTTCTGGATAAACCAATCGAAAAGATTGCTACCAGAAATATGTTTTATGACGAAAGGGGTAAGCACCGGCGTACCAAGAAGGAAATCTTGGATGAAGCAGGAAACATCCCTAAAAAGTGCAAGGTTATCAGGAAGGGGGAAGTGTATGAGCAAAATCTTTTTACCAAGAAAAACGAGCTATTTAAGGCTGACGGATTCTTAGATGAGGTGAAGCGTTTATATACGGATCTGATTAATGTCTGTGCCATAAAGGAAGAGGACAAACTTCAGGTGTTTGACAGGAATGGGATGTATCTTGCTACCAAGAAGATTGGTAAAAACAATCCTAAGGCGGCAGAGATAGAAGCTGACAATATGGAGCGTGTCAGATGGAATCAGGCAGTAGACAGAGCATTGATATCGGGAGTTGCCGAAGAGAATATCTTGGGAGTGAAGAGAGAAAAGATTTCGAAGGAAGTTAAGCGTTCCATCGAATTATATGGGAATAATCCCTCTTTCCTGGTTGGGATTATCAGACTTGCAATAAAAGCATTGGAATTGCTGATATCCAAGGTATTACTTGAAGCAGCTAAAGTAGCTGAAAAGATTGTGGATGTGGTTCATGAGAAAGTTGTAGAGAAAGGTGCTTCGATGCCAAAGGACGAACCTAAGTTAACGGCAGAAGTGCAGGAAAAGGTGCAGCTTCCTAAGAAGCCGATAGCCCCCTTGCTGTTGTCAAAATATCCGGCTATTACGAAACTGGATGTAGAATTGAAGCGTAGAAATGAGGAAATCTTTGTAATTGAACAGGAGCGTAGCAATCTGGAAATTGAGTTATCTGAATCTACAGGAGTATTTAAGAAAAAGCAGAGGAAGGAATTGCAGGAGAGAATTTCGCTTTTGGATAAAAAGGCGGAGAGGATGAAAACAGAACTTTCAAGGGTGCTTAGGGACGCCGGGTATGCTAATGCTGCGGAATTCTTTACGGAACTCTTTGCGGTGCGAGAGGAGAAGCGGAAGTATGAGGAGGCTTGTAAGGAATGGCAGGAAGAGTGTGTTAGGGCGGAGATTAGTATTGCTCGAGAGACATTCTGTAATGAGGAAACAGCAAGGAGAAGTGAAAAGAGACATCGTTAAATGTGGTTGGTGCTACTACATAAGTTGGTAGCACCAACTTTTGCTATATCATATGAAACTAGAATATATTATGTACGTTCTTTTGGTTAATATGTGATGAAAGATAACGGGTAATGTGGTACAATATATTTGAGAGATAATAAATAGTTATCTGTTAATTAAGTCCCAAAGAGAGGTAGTTTTTATGAAAAGAAGTAAATTCTATTTCCAAATAGGAATAGTAGTTATGCTTACTTTAGTTTGTGCATTGTTTTTTGGAGGTACTGCATATTTTTTGTATAAAAATGATTCAGGAACTGCTGGTGTGTTTGCTACGCTGATAGGCATACCACTTACAATAGTTATTGCACTTTGGTCATATATATTAGGAAAATTTCAAAAAGATACTTTGATTGAGCGGTACTTAAATGATGAGCATTTCGTAGATAGAGATATTGAATACATAAAATTATCGAATCTGATACAATGTGAACCAGATCGAATAATATATATTAATGGTAAATTTGGAATGGGCAAAACGTTGTTCATGAAAATGTCATGCGATAGAATTAATTATACGCACAGAAAGAAGTGGAAGTCTTATGCCGCTTTTTATTATAATAACAACCATACTAAAACCATAACGCAGGCTATTTCAAATAAATTTTGCGGACATCCAGATGCTTCTGTAACGGATATTAGTAAACGATTAAACAACTCCACTTTTCAAAGAAATAGTATTTTATTCATTGACAATATTTATGAAATTGATTTAGTAGAATGTACAGAATTTGCCAAAGCCTTTATAAACTGTAACAAGAATAATCAAGTCGTAATCGCTGTAGATAGTAATGACGATACATTTCACATATCTCCGGGCAAATTTGGCGAAAACGAAATAGAATTACTTGCGAATAGTTATAATATAGAGATAGAGCAATCTGACAGATATGAAATTTCTGAACTCTCGAATGGATATCCCGTTTATGCGCGCTATAGTGTTGAGGCGTATACTAAAGGTGTTAAAATTATAGATTATCGTAATCTTGAGAATTATATTGAGGAATTAATTAATTCGTTAAGTAACCTTGAAAAGACCTCATTGTCGCTGATAATTTGTCTTAGCCAATTGTTGCAAGATGGAATAGAAACTAAAATTATATGTGGAATAGACAATCGGATAACACCTCCTGTCATAAAACGTCTGGTAACGTGTTCATTAATTAATTTATACAAAGATAGAATCTATACAGATAAACTTATTTCGCTTAAATGTATGGATTTCTTGTCAGAATATAGAAATGAAAGCTATAATCAAATTTATCAGTATTATAAAGGATTGCCGAATACCTCTTATATTGCTTTAGTTGCAGCTCTAAAATCAAATTTTGAATATGATTATACATTAATAAAAAGACTTTTACACAAACAGTATGCGGATAATAATTTTTATTTGTTGATAGATATTGGCGAATTAGAGTTTAGTGGACAAATAAATCCATATTTGCGTGAAGACAAAGAGTGTTGGACATATATACGATATTATTATCTAAAGTCTCTTCTTGAACTGGGGTTATATGATAAAGCAAGAGAAGTGGTTGACAAGTATGATAATCAATTTAACCTTTTGAATATAAATAGCAATATAGACTTTGAATACCAGTATTTACTAATTGATTTAGATCATCTCACGAATTATTTGAAAAATGCGGTTGTCTTTTCATATGCTTTATTGGAAAAAGCTTCGACTAAAGAGCAAAAGGTCAAATGCCAATATTTGTATGCACATTGTTTGAGGCACATTGGAGAAGATTTGAACCAGGCATATACGTTTTTTACGGATTTGGCAAATGCTACTGATTATAAAGATGATAAGATAAGGATACGTTCGATTTATTCCGCTGCATCTATTAAAATGTTTCAAGGTGATATGAATTATCACTATGAAAATTCATTTGAGATAATAAATCAAATTATGTATAGGGACATAAAAAATGAAGTTTGGAAGCCTTATGTAACTAGACACAAAGCAATCTATGAGTATAAAATTTGTAACAACTTTGATGTGGCAGAAAGAATACTGCAAGAAACAATACATTTATTAGAAGTAACCCCGTTACGCATTAAGTATGATATATATTTTGAATTAGGTGAGATATATAGAATAAGGGATGATAGTTCCGACAGCTATGAAAAAAGTCGCGCTTATTATTTAGAAGCCGAACAATTCGCAGAAAGAGTGCATGACTATAATTTACAAAGCAGTTCTCAGCTTGGAGTAATGCTACTGAATATAAAATATGGCTATAAAATAGATACAGATGTACTAAGAACCATTATTTCAAAGACACATGAATTTGACTTGAACATTAATCATAACTATGCCATGTATGTAAAACATGTTATTGAAGATGAGAATATCCCTGAAGAAATGGTAACTTACTGGGAAAAAATGCAATACTCAGATTTGCTTTCTTTAGCTTACAAAAGCAAATTCGAGAAATGCAATCTTAAATTAACTGTGATGTAATTGCGTGTATATCATATCATAATAATTATTATCGATTGTAAAGCATATTTTTTTGTTTGATGAAAGCATATTTATTTTTTGAGAGATATCTTGGGAGAACTGTTCGTTATCCCGGATATCTCTTAATATTTCAGCAATAATTAGCATCTCTGCTTCGTTCCATCCATATCTTGAAATTTCTTGTGTTCCAATACGTAATCCACACGTTTTATATAATTGCTTATTTCTTAAATTAATACTTACTCCATAATCCAAACATTTGTTATAAAATTTTTCTGCATCATTTTCTGGCATAGAAATAAAAATCTGATGCGTATATGTATATTTAGGAGATGCCTTAATAATGTTGAAATCATATTTGACAAGTGCTTTAGCTAACACATTTGCATTATTTACAATTAAAGAACAATATTGCTGGCCATACGTTTCTAATTCCATTAATGTTAGAATTAGACTAAATATATGATGCAATTGGCTATTTCGCAAGTAGTCTGGGTTTATCAAAGTGTCAAATTGATTAGCCAACTCTAAGTTGTTTGTCATGATTAGTCCGCAGGTAGGACCAGGTAATGTTTTATGGGTAGCACCCATTAAAATAAATTTTTGTTTATCTGTGAACCATTGCAAGGGATTCTCCATACTCTTTGCTACTATTAAGCCTAGTATTTGTGTCGCATCAAATATTAGAACACAGTCTTCCGGTAAATTAATTTTATTTAGCTGAGGCATAATAATGATATCTGAGAGGCATATTAATATTCCATTAATTTTTTGTGCTCTTAAAAGTTCATTCATTTTTTCATAATCAAAGTCGTATATATCATAGTTGTAAGGCATTTCTATTGTATTAATTCCCAATCTATGACAAATTTTAGGCATTGATCCATGTCCGCCACATTCTTCTGAAGAGATGAGAATGGTATCGCCAGAAGAAAATAAACTCATTAGTAAAGTCATAACAGCGTTAACACCAGATAAAGTTCGTGCATCGGCATATTTGCAACCATATAGCTTATTACATTGGCGAGTTAGCAACTCATATATTTTATACAATTTTTTACTCCCGACAAAGTTACTTTGTTCCTGATAATTTATTACTCCTCCCATAATATATTTTTCCTGTAGAAATGTATCCAGAGGGATCTTGCTAAAGGGAGAAACCACATTTTCTGCGGCACATAGTGGTAATAATTTATTCTCCTGTGTTGAAAGTTCTGTGCATAAGTTTACTAAGTCCTCAAAATACTCTGGTTTCATAAATTACCTCCATGTAAATTATTGTAAAACTAATGGATAACTATTTATTATCTGTTACTTGTTTATGAGGGCTATATTTTAAAATTCTGTCGAGGATGCTTGGTGGTAAGTATATCTTTTTGTTTTGAAAGAGCAACATGCGTATAAATTTCTGTTACAGTAATTGAACTATGTCCGAGCATCTCTTGGATGTATCTAATATCTACATCCGCTTCAAGCAGACTTGTGGCAAATGTATGGCGAAACATATGAGGCGTTATATGTAAATCAATAGATGCAAGGGAACAGTACTTTTTAATCATGCGTCTGATAGCCTGATCGGAAAGCTGGGTCGCATTAGGATTAACAAAGAAATATCCACTCTTGTTTATTTCGGACGAATATTCAGCTTCGTATTTTTCGAGTATTAATAAGACATCTTTATTACCAATCTGAATCATTCTTTCTTTTGCACCTTTTCCATATATGCGGATTGTAGCATCGTACAATTCAACATCAGAAATTTTCAAGTTACACAATTCAGAAATTCTCATACCGGTAGAAAATAAAGTTTCATATATAGTAATGTCAAGAAGAATACGCTTTTTTCGAAAGGTGGTATGGGCAAGAGAAAATTCCTTGTACATGGTTGTAAGTAGTCTTTCAACTATGTATAGAGGAATTGTTTTTGGTAATATCACGGGTTCCCGAAACTTTATTTTAATTTTGTTGAATGGGTTTAGGTCTATGAAATCTTTATATTCGAGGAAGTGATAAAAAGATTTTATCGACGCAAGCTTTCTTTTGGCTGTTTTGGGTTTGAAATTTTGGTGCAGATATCCTATATATTTTTCAATATCAGGTATGGATATAGTATTTATGTAAGTATTGCTGAAAAAAGAAATAAATTGATCTAAATCAGTGCGATATGCCTTTAGTGTTTTCTTATCAAGCCTTTTTTGTGTTTCGCAGTATTTTAGATAGCTTTCTGTGATAGTAAATAATGTATTCATATGTAAGAATCTCCTTTTCTAAATCTTGTGTTCAAATTAATATATCGGAGGGAATATAGATGTTAAAGCATCGGGACATAAGATACAACGATTTAAAAAATGTAACGCAGAGCTTACAATTTTGTCTGCAATAGGTGGTGGTTTAGGAAAATTTATTTTGATATAATAACAGCAAAATTAAAAAGAGGTATTTTCATGGAATTAAAGGATAAATTACAACTTTTAAGAAAACAGAATGGCTATTCACAGGAACAACTTGCGGATAAACTGGGAATTGCTCGTCAGACTCTTAGCAAATGGGAAAACGGACAGGCCGTGCCAGAATTGGGTAACTTAATTTCTTTGAGTAATTTGTATGGCATAACTATAGACCGAATAGTAAAAGAAGATGATGAATGCAATATTTCTTTGTGTAAAAATGCAAGCATGGATATCAATAAGACTATTGAGTTTCTTCTTGTGGCAAAAAAGAATACCTATGCAGCAGCAAACAACAAAGTAGATTCATGTAGAATGAACTCTCATGATTATCGTTATCAGGATAAGAATGGATTTACCTATCTTGATTCCTATTTTGGGGGAGAATGTTTTGCCGGTGAGGAAGTGGTATGGTTATGCGAAAATCCAGTGTGGAGCATGAATTATGTAGGGCGTGTGATAGGAGAGAACTTTAGTGGTGATTTCTTGAAAGAGGTGCTTATGCAAGTTCCGGCAGAGTTGCCATTTCGTGGTCCAGAGATTTATACAAAAGGAGATTACCATTATCACTGCAAAGTAGATGGCGAGTTTGTATGGTTTCAGGGATATGAAGAAATATTTTATATGGATGAAAAAATATATGAGTGCTATTTTCATGGAGGAGCTATTCGATAATGAATATAATTGTCAAGGAAATTGAGGTAAAGGATTATCTGACAAAATCAAATCTCCCTGCCAGTGATTATGTTATTAATCCATATGTGGGCTGTCCCCATGGATGTAAATACTGTTATGCTAGCTTCATGAAAAGATTTACAGGGCACAAGGAAGAATGGGGAACATTCATAGATGTCAAAAGATGTACAAAACCGATAAGCAAAAAGAAATTAAAAGGAAAGACGGTCTTTCTGGCATCTGTTACAGATTGTTATAATTTTTATGAGGAAAAATATTGTATAACGCAAAGTATATTAAAGCAGCTTTTGAATGTAGAATGTACAGTTAGCATTTCAACAAAGTCATCGCTGATTTTGAGAGATGTGGAGTTGCTAAAGCAATTTAAGGATATATCGGTAGCTATGTCTGTTAATACACTGGATGAAAGTTTTAAGAATGATATGGATAAAGCAAGCAGTATTGAGGCACGAATGAATACGCTTAAAGTATTGCATGAAAACGGAATTCATACGGTTTTATTTATGTCGCCGATATTTCCGGCAATAACAGAATATAAGGAAATTATAGAAAAGAGTAGGCTGTTTGTTGATGAGTATTGGTTTGAAAATATCAATCTTAGAGGGCAGTATAAGACTTGGATACTCAGATATATAAATAAAAATCCTCAATATGCTGATTTGTACAAACAGATATATGTGGATGGAAATAAAGGATATTGGAATGAATTGGCGGAAGAGATAGAAGCGTATTGTGCTGAATATTCTATTTTACATACAAATTTCTTTTATCATGAAAAACTTGTGGCACAGAAAAAGAGAAATGAATAATACAGTTAGCCTGATAGAGAGTATATCATTTAGGTGGTATGCTCTTTTAATTTTGAGCAGAATTCTGATGAAAAGCATGATTTATTATAGTATAATAGAATGTGTAAAAAAGCATTTGTCATCAGGGATATTTTATAATTGAAAACGGAGAATAATTATTATGGAAGAACGAATTACTTTGTGTGGAGACAACTGCATAGAATGTCCAAGATATAATGCTCACACCGAAGCGGAATTAAGAAAAGTCGCGGAATTGTGGTATAGAGTAGGTTGGTGAGATACAGTGGTATCTGGTAAAGAAATTGCATGTGCGGGATGTTCTTCACATAAGGTTTGTACATATGGATTGGTTGCTTGTACAGAAAAGGATGGTGTTGAAAAATGCAATCAATGTAAAGAATTTCTGTGTTATAAGATTACGGATATGTTGGAACGTTCAAAGAAGTATCAGGAAAAGTGTAAAATAGTGTGTTCTGAAGATGAATATATGGCGTTAGAGAAGGCTTTTTTTGATAAAGAAAACAATCTTATGAAGTGAAGAAGCTATAGATTGCAAATTAGAAAAAGTATTGGAGAGCCAATTATGTTTAATTATGAAAATTTGAGTGATTATGAATTTGAAAATTTGTGCTGTGATATAATATCAAAAAAGTTAGGTGTACAACTTCGAATATTTGCTACAGGAAGAGATGGTGGAATTGATGCTACAGATGATACAAAAACACATAATATTGTTGTACAGGCGAAGCATTATATAAGAAGTGGATATGCAGCATTATTACGCACATTACGAGGAGAGGTTGAGAAGGTAAAACAGCTTGATCCAAATAAATATTATGTTTGTTGTGCACAAAAGTTAACACCAGGAAATGTAAGTGAAATATATGATTTATTCTCGGATTATATGTGTGATACGAACAATGTGATTGATTTGAATGTTATTGATACTTTCTTAAGTAAGCCAGAAAATGCCGATGTTTTAAGAAAGCACTATAAGTTGTGGTTAGAATCAACAGAGATTTTAAATCAAATATATAATAGAAATATATTTATAGATTGCGAGGTTTTGTTAGCTGATATTGAAGAACAGAGTAAGTTTTTTGTAGAAACACATTATTATCAAGAAAGTATAAAAGTATTGGATAAAAATCGAATATTAATGCTTTTGGGTCTTCCGGGAGTGGGAAAAACGATAACAACGAAAATGGTTGCCCTTTATTATGCTTCTCAAGGATATCAAGTAAGATTTACTACCGATGGAAGTATTATGGATTTAAAGAAGTCAATTTCTGAATCTGAAGAGGAAAAAGAACTCATTATATTAGATGACTGTCTGGGACAAGCATATTTTAAAATGAAAGAGAATCAGGAAAATGAATTGATTTCTTTAATTAAATATGTCTCTCGTCATATTAATAAGAAAATTATTATGAATTCTCGAATCACAATTTATAACGAAGCAAAAGAACATTCTGGTTTGTTTGCAGATTTTTTTGATGACAAAGAAAGTCTCATAAAATGCATTGATATGAATAATCTTTCGATAGAGAATAAAGGGAAGATTTTCTTTAATCATTTATATTTTAAAGATGTTTCTACAGAATATTATAATAATATTATAATGAATAAAACATATCAGAGAATTGTAAGGCACGTTAATTATTGTCCGCGAATAATAGAATTTGTAACAAAAAGGAAACATTACGAAAGTGTACCACCAGAGAATTATGCAAATTATTTACTTGGCTGTCTAGATAGGCCTGATGAAGTGTGGAAGGAAGAATTTAGATTTCGTATACAACAAGAAGATAGGCTTCTTTTAACAACGATGTTTTCCCTTACAGATACTATAGTTAAGAGCGATATTTTAAATCGCGCTTATAATGAAAGAATAAAAAATATACCCAATCTAGATATTACTCAAAATTATTACGAGAATTCACTAAGGCGAATGAATGGGTCTATGATTAAACTTGTAGATAAAGAAAACCAAGTCTGGGTTGGAGCTGCTAATCCATCTGTAAATGATTTTTTGAGGGAAATACTTATAAGAAATTCTCTCGAATATGAAGATATAAAAGAGCATTGTACAGAATATGTTCAAATATTGAAGCTTTTTCCCCAATATATTGGAGATCTGATTCTCAATGGTAGAGCAGAAAAATTGCATTATGTGTCTAAACAGGAGAAATATGCGGTTATTCTTTCTCATATTTGTACAAATAGGATATATAGTGAAGGATGCAAAAGTATCATATGTGATTATTTGCGGGAATTAGTTCCATTTCGTATTGATGGAAAGGTTTCGTACATAGAAGTGATTTGTACATTGTTGTCAGGTGAAATGAATCAATATTATTCTACAAAACAGGCATTGGATGATGTGGCATTAATAAAACTATTTGCAGATATGGATATGAATGAGTTTGCAGAAATGCTTAAGTTTTTCAAGGTCTATAATATTGATTTTGAGGATGATAATATAGACAATATTATGGTGGAAGAAGTAAATAGATCCATACTGGATTATTGCAAAAATGTTCCGGGAGAGGACTATTACGAAGAATATGATATGAAGGTCATAATAGAGGAATGTTCAAAGACGATAGATGTGGTTCATCATTGTAGTAATGGAGATTTGTACGTTGATCAAGAATATGAACTTGATTATGATGTTGCTCATCAAATGGTTTACGCATATGTTGTTGATGACATAAAAGAAGAAATATTAACTAAATTTGAAGTAATCCCATCTAGATTTGAATCAAGAATATTACTTGTTCCTCAAGAAAAAGAGTTTGAAATTGATTTGAGTTCATTGGAAGGATATATAGAAGGACAATTAGAACCAATGGAACCGGATTATGATGATTATGAGCCAGACTATAGCGGGCGAGCTTATGCGGAAGATGCGTTGGATTGTATCTTTAGGGATGGTGCCATATAAAAGTCTACAATGGTATGGGATGGATGGCAGGATTTTACAAGAAAGGAGTTGCAGGATTTGAGAAATTTAATTATTTATCGCCCATTGACGGCAACTCCATTCAAAAGAAATAGCTTTTATACGGAAAATCCATCTTCAAAAGAATTACAATCCTATATCAGATGCTATTGGGGAACAGAAAAACCACTTATACAAATTGAAAATGATGATGCTCCTGAATTAGTAATTCCGGATACTTGTGTGGATATTATTTATCATATAGATTATACCGATAATACCGTAACCGGAGGATTCTGTGGGATAAATGATTGCAGTTTCCATGCACATAATAGCGGAACTATAGGGCATATGGTATCAACATTTGCAATTCGTTTTTATGCGTGGAAAGCATATGCATTTGCTGATGTTTCTATGCAATGTACCGTGAATGGATATTTCGATGTGGGTTCGAGGTTTGAATGGTTGGATAAGATTATTCGTCCCAAACAGTTGGAGCTGAAGACTTTACAGGAAAAGATTTCTTTTACCGAACAAGTATTGCTTAAAAGATTATCTGCTGTGAGAGAAAATACAGTTGTTAATGATACAATACAAAATATTTTGATAAATAAAGGTTCTTTGGATATAGCAAAATTAGCAAAGGAATCCTTTGTGAGTACCAGACAGTTGGAGCGATTGTTTCATGAGTATGTTGGCATTACGCCTAAAAAGTTAAGTAACTTGGTAAGGTATCAGTTTTTGTGGAGAGATATTTTGTGTGAGCCGGATTTTGATGTGTTAAGTGCGGTTTACAAATTTGGATATACAGACCAATCACACTTATTGCGGGAATTCAAGAGATACCATTCTATGGATATACATAATGCAAAAATAATGGCTTTTAAGGATGTCGGAAATATACAAGATGTTTTTGTTTGAATTTAGTATAATAGTTTCAAATTTTGACAGGCAGGAGAGGATGAAAAACTATGAAATACTGTACCACCGTAATAGCAGTACGAGATATGGAAAAATCTTTGCAGTTTTATAAGGATTTATTTCAGCAGGAAGTACTTGTGGATTTAGGTAAGAATAAAACTTTGACTTGTGGATTAGCATTGCAACAGGGATTGGAGCATATAGCCGGATTTGATGCCAGTACAATGAAATTTCGTTCCAATACCATGGAGTTGTATTTTGAGACAGAAGATTTTGATGCGTTTATGCAGTTGTTAAATTCTTATCCGCAGGTGGAAAGACTTCATGAGCCGAAAACTTTTTCCTGGCTTCAAAGAGGAATTCATATTTTTGACCCGGATGGACATTTGATAGAGGTTTCGGAGAGTATGTATTCTGTTGCCTGTAAGCAGTTTAAAGAAGGTAAAACCATAGAGGAAACAGCCCAATTAGTTCAACATCCGATTGAGGTGGTCAGAGGTTGGTATGAGCAGTATAAAAAGGAACTGATAAGCGTCTGTGGCACGGAATGTAGAGCGTGTTATTGTTTTGGTAAGATGTGCAATGGCTGTAATTCCTGTGAGGGAAAAGTTTTTCATGCACTGGAAGGGAAAGCTTGTCCGATTTATGACTGTGTTAGAAATAATAAGTGTATGCAAAATTGTGGTGAATGTGGCGAAGTGCCTTGTAAGATATGGTTTGATACCAGAGACCCAAAGTTTTCGGATGAAGAATTTAATGAAAATGTAGCTATAAGAGTTCAGACATTGAAAAAGGAATAGGTGTTTATGTCAAAGAATAAAGAACTTGCAGATTACATAATGGACCAACTATCTGCTTTGGGAGATATACGAAATATTCCTATGATGGGTGGATATATTTTTTATTATAAAGAACGGATATTTGGCGGGATTTATGGCAAGGGTTTTCTTGTAAAGATTACTGAGGCCAGTAAGAAATATATGCCGGACAGTGAGCCGGAACCACCATATGAAGGAGCAAAACCAATGTTACCAGTAACCATTTTGGATGATAGGGTTGCGTTGCAGGCAATGGTGGAAGAGATGTATCAAGAGTTGCCGGAGAGAAAACCTAAAAAGAAAAAAGAATAAATTGTGGAAGGTCACTCAGTTTACTATGGTGTAAACTAGGGGATTATGCGTTCTATGAATACCCTGCTAACTGTGATAGTTAGTGGGGTGTTTTTGTTTTATAGCAATAATATGCTGAGATTTTTGTATATGATAGAAAAAATCTATGATAAAATAGATATTAACAGTGGACATAAATTTTCTGGGAGGTAGAAGATGCTGTACGACATTAGAACAAGTGAGAAGGCAGCGACCACACTTGAAACATTAACAGGTGTAAATAGGACAATTTGGTTGGCAGAACAATATAAGAATTATGGCAGAATAGATTATACATATGCTGATGATGATGTGAGAAATATTATTACTAAACATGGAGGTCATTATCCAGATTTAAATGATTTAGAGATGGTTGTAACCCATATTACCACAAGTAGTGAAAAATGTAGGCAGATACGTCAACATGGAATTGTTGACTTGGTAAAGGCATATGAATTTGCAAATAGTGAATTGAGACAATTTTTGGAAAATTATGAAATAAATATAGATATTGAAGCCTGTCGCCTAACATACAAAAAAAGAGTTTATGACATATCTTATGGGAAATGTCCACCGCATTGTGACATTGAAGCACGTGCTGCATGGTCTGTAGGGAGAAAATTCTACTATGATTTTACAGTATGTGGTTTTTTATCAATAAGTGAAAAAGATGTATATGGTGGATGGGTTCATTGTAGACCAGAGATATTAAGTGATATCGATACACTGCTTAGTACAAGATTATCAGATGAGTGGGAAGCATCTAAAGAATCATATGCCATAGTTTTTAAGGTTCCTGTAAGTGATACTATTTATAATGGTTGGAATTCTGATACAGAATCAGAGATGGTAAAGAGTTATTTGTATGATGCGTATATGTGTATCTGTATAGGACCGGATACAAAGGAAATTTTGTGTAAAAATGGTGTTGAGATTCTGCCAAATCAGATTCTTGAGTGTCATAGGTTTCAAGAGTGGGATAGGTGATTGCAGATGTATAAAATGAATTAAATGTAAGGAAAGGTGATTGTGAATGGATGAAGATGTTTTTATAAAATCTGATATAGGAGCGCAGGCAGCATGGAAAGGATTTTCGTCACAGACGCTCTATATAGCATATAGACTTGTTACAGATATTCAAGGTTACGAGTATTATCCAGAAGATATTGAAGATTTAGTAGTTAAGTATAACGGGGAAGTTATAGAAGCTGTTCAAGTTAAAAATATTACAGCTACTCTTACAATTTCTCATTTATCTTCAACAAAAACATCAAAAGGCGGTGAAGGTTTTTTCAAGCGAATGTGTAGTCTGCATTCTAAATATTCCAATTTCAAAACTATAAAAGTTGTATATTTTGGAGACTTAGGAGTTGAATTACGGGACTTAGAAAAGGGTGTCGAAAAAACAAAAGAGAACATAAGAGAAAAACTTGTTGATAATCATGGTTTATTGTATGACGATGCAGAATGGTTATTAAATTCATTAAAATTTGAAAAAGTAGAAGAAAAACAATTAACTGATGGAATTCATCAGCAGATAAAGAGTTATATGCCTATTATGGCGGCTCCTTATCTGGCACAGTCGTTGCTAGTTCAATATATTTCCAAACTTTCAAAGGAAAAAGGATATACTTGTTTAAAGAGTTGGGAAGAAGAAATACATAAAATAGGTACAAGCATAGCAGGTATTGATGGTTATTTTAAAGAGTATGATAAGTCTTTAATTCGTTTAAGTGAGTTAACAATGGACAAGGATTATATCGAATTAAAAGATGAGTTTTTGCAAGGTGTTTCAGCGCATCCTATGCATATCAGGTCTAATCTTGATTTTTTAAGAACTACGTGGATCGAAGAGATTAAAAATTCGGTGCTTAACTATGAAGCAACAATTGTTAAAGGTGTTTCGGGACAAGGAAAATCAGCATTATGTTATAGATATCTATTAGAGATGTATCCGGAAGAATTTGTGTTTTGTATTCGTTCCATTATATCTGAGGGGCAAGCTCAAAATCTTGCCTCAGCATTAATAGCACTTTCAAAGTACTTGGATGATTTTATTATTTATATTGATGTTCAACCGGGGGAAAATAGATGGGCATATTTACTTCAAGAATTACAAATGAGGGGAATTAAAATTCCTATTTTGATTTCGATTCGAGATGAAGATTATAATATTACATCGTTTAACGGAAAAGCAGTTCAGTATAATGTGATCGAATTAGAATTAACAGAAGCTGAAGCACATTGGATATATGATTTTTACACAGAGAATCAACCACATGCAACATTTAGAACATTTGAAGATGCGTGGAATGTGTATGGCGGAAAGGGCCTATTGATTGAATTTGTATATTTGCTTACAAACAACCAGACATTAACTCAACGTATTGAACAGCAAATAGATGCAATGATGTTGGAAAGAATTTCGGATTCATGGTTAGAACTTTTACATCTGGTATGTTTTACAGGTAGCTTGGGGTGTTCGGTAGACTTTAATGCTGTCAAGGGTGTTTTGAAGTGCGATAGTATGAATGCCGCAGTTAAAAGGTTTTCAGATGAGTATTTACTTAGAATTACTATTGATGGAAATAGATTGGAGGCTTTACATCCAGTACGAGCAAACATAATCTACAATGTTTTACGGACAAAGACTGTTATAAACATAAAGGAAGCGCTTATGAAAGCTCTTAATTGTGTTGAATCAAAATATGTGAGCATTATCTTAATGGAATACTTTACAAATTACGAGTATTCATTGGATGACATTCAAATGATTGCAAAAAATGACTATAAAGATTGGATTGCATTTGGAAAAGTAATTAAAGCAATTTTGTGGTTAGAAGTAAAACAATATGTTGAAAGTAATATTCATTGTTTTTGGAAACTTAATGAAGAAAAAGGAAAGGGGTGGTTGTGCTTTATACCATTGGATCCTACAGGAATAGATAGATCAAATGAAATAATTGCAGAAAGAATGCTAGAGCATATGCCTGGGAACAAAGAAAGCATTAGAGCTACAATTCATGAAGTAAGAGAAACATTATCCTCGTTATCTTTTGAATACAAATTGCTGGATTGCTTTTTTAGAGGAAGTAAACATCCAATAGTTATGCCTAAGTCAGATGATGAAAAAACAATGTTTGGGTATTCGTTATTTTGGATGGCAAAACGTAATTATAGTGTTGAGTTACAGATGAATAAAGAGGATATATCTAACATTATATGCTTTGGTGATATACAGGCATGCGCTGATACAATAAGAGGTTTGAATGAACAATCAACATTATTGGAAGTTTGTAATATTGCTATAGAGCAATTCGTACAACGCTTAATAAGAGAGCATCAAATAGTTTCTTATATTGAGACGGATGAGGAAGTGCGTTGTAAATTTATACCTCCAATATTAAATGAGAAGGCTACACCGAAAGATGAAAAGAACATAAATCAATATTGGAGAATAAAAATGCTGAATATTTTGCAGCAACTATATCCGAATAAAGAATATATTGATATCGAGTTGCTGGGAGTTAATCTTCTTGCAGATGTCGGGATACAAGCTATGGATTATAAATTACATATGCATAAAAGTAACAGGCACAGTCGATGGACTTCAGAAGTAAATGGATGGGTAAAAATCAGGATAGAATATGGACTAAGACCAGCTTCGTGGATGGAATATGTGAAAGAAATAGATTTGGTACGAAGTAGTGTAAATACATTGCTTATAAATACAATGAAATTAGTTGATGATATATACAAGAAGGGACGTTATACAAAGGATCGATGGACTCATGTTGAATCGCAGATGATGATTTTTCGTGAGCATATCTTTTATGAAAATATGTTACCAAAAACAATAATGGATCCCTATTGTTTATACTCGGAAGGAACTGCTCAGCATATAGCGGATGATGACTATCCTGTGCAGCAACTGCTTTCAGTAGAAAAATATAAGAAATTCAGAAAAGTTTTTGGGAATGTATATACATCGCTTGATAATTTCTATAATCAGTTTGCAGAATGGTTGTTGGTTAGATTAAACAAAAAGAGTATGGATGATATAAAAAATCCACGATTAGCAATGTATAATTTGTTTTGTGCAGCAAGAGATATTTCTAAGTTACAACAAGAATACAATACACTTTTTTTGCCATATAGTACACTTGATAAGAATTTTTGTCAGCAAGAGACGGAAAATTTGTTGACTATGGTTAATGTCTGGCGAATTGTATTGGATAGTGTTCCAAGGGGGCAAGCAATAGCATATAATGCAAAACAAACTTTTCGAAAGGGAGTATTGTATCCGGATGTTATTAAAGAAAAAATTGCAACTTTCATTGATGGTACAGTGTATGAAACAAAGCAAAAAATATATGTATTATCCAAATGTGAAATGACAGAAGAGGATTCTCTGGAAGAAGCGTATACTCAATTTGTTCTTAAGCTAAGAGAGATTTATAAAGACGCAATTGAATTTTCAAGTAATAGATGGCATATGGAGATGAAAGAAAAAACCATAGTATATATTCCGATTTTATTCAATGCAGTTAATATTATAGGATTTGAAGTTCCTTTATATAAAATTTTGGATACTGACAAATCTTTAATTTCCAAACTTATGATTCCATGTGAGCTTGAAGAAGAATTCAAGGATACAATATTTAAAAATAGTATGGCAAATGAAAATTGGTGCAGTACTATTGCAAAGGTCAGTACATTAAAAACATATTTACAACGATATAAGCAAGTGATTTCAGTTCCTATGTGTGAAAAATGTGTAGATGGTGTAGAGACTTTTATAGATTCATTTCATCATGACTTCGAAATATTAATCAATGAAATTGTAGAAAGTGAAAATTTGATGGAATATGTTGTAGGAAGAGTTTCAGGAGATTTAGAGGAGGCTGCTAGTGCGTTAAAAGATTTTTTGGTATATATTAAAGAATTTAGTGAGAAAGCTATCAATGAAGAAGCGGCAGATGAAATTTTAAATGTAATTGATGCGGTTGTAGGTGTAATGATGATGATACATAAATATGTATTGAACTTGAATGAATAGTGTAATCGGGAGTAGTTATAACCCTGATTGAGATTATAGAATCAAATGAGGTTTGCCCTACAATCTAGGTCAAACCTCAGCTTTTGCATAATATCTATAATAGAGTGGAGTCCACGCATGAAACTCCACCGGCTATGCGCCTCGCAAGCAACACAGCACAACCACATATACTATAAATTGTGAATGGGAAGAAATCAACTACTTTTTATAACGCACAATTTTCTCCCAGTTTGCAGGGAACCCCATTTTCGAAAATAGCAATTCCTGACTGATATGAGGGCAGTTGTTGAGAACAGAATGAATCAATCGTTTGAGCTCTGTTTTAAACTGCTTAAATTCTTGATTATCTATGAGATAACGTAGAGCTATTACTACTGCAAACAGGTCTTTCTTGCCGATAGTATATTGACCCTTTTTCTGTGGTAACTGCAATTTACTATGTAAAACCATATCAGGAATTGCTTCATTTACCTGGAAGGAATAAAGCCTTTCATTATGGGCACATACATTTCTACAGCTTGCAACAATACGAATGAGCTGATGTAACTGGACCTCTGACATGTTGGCGAAATTAAGACTGACCTTAGTGCGGATATCAGAAGTTGAATATTGATACATTTTTGAAATCTGTCCAAATGTAAGCGCATTGGTTGCTACCCACAAAGGTACATTACCATATACCCTTGCATGGTGCGTGATATAACTATAGTTGCTAGGCAAGGCTATAGTTTTGCTTAAGGTTGTAATCAGGCGATTTATTTTGCTGGAATTTTTGCGTGAATAGTTATAATTTCCAGCGGTTAAATATGCTGTTTGCTGTTCGCCATATTTTTCACAGAAGTAATATGACAACATGGATTTGAGCTGTCTTTCCACATGTAATATGTATTTAAGAAAGAGCGTTCTCAATTCTTCATCAAAGTAATAAAAGGCGGTAATTTCTTCAAAGGTGACACCATGTAGGTAATTCCCTGATGGCTTATGCTTAAATAAATCTTTATATCCGCCAATTAATGAAAAATAGCTTAGTTTTTGTAATGTTATTTTGGTAAATTCAGGATCAGAAATAACAAGCTGTTTTTCTTTTTCCAGTTTTTCAATTTGCTCATCATATGTGAGAAATGTTTTGTTAGCCATTTCTGAATCCTCCTATGTTTTGTGGCATAAAAAAAGTGGAGCCCACGCATGGAACTCCACCGGCTGCGGGCATCGCAAGTTTCCGCAGCGCAACCACTAAAGATAATATACCATCGAAAGCAAAAGCTGTCAAATGGATTTTTAGTGGTGGTAGTAGTTTATGCGTCACAAATTAATATTATTCTTATTGTTTTAAAACCGATTGTTTTACCCCAAGAAACTTATCCCTATATTCAATCGCCTTTTCCGGCTTCTTCCACCGTGCATACAGATTATTCAAATATCTATAAGTAGTTTTCATATAGTCATTATCCGTACCAACTGCATTACCAATAATACTTTCTGCCGCAAGTAAGTTAACCTCAGCCGATTCCGGCATTCCTTCCATCATATCAATGATGCCTTTGCTCAGCTTGCAGATACCATAGTCAAGAGAAGTATCTGACAGATGCTCCAGCACTAATGATTCATACTGTTCAAATACAATCTTGGCATTGTCCACATCCTTTGCCAGCAACAGTATATTGATAATGTTCATCATCTGTTGCAGGGAATCATGGGATTCGGTAAGTCCCAAGTGTGTATATTCCATACGGACATCAAAGGCTGTACGGAGTGCATTGGCTGCCTCATTTGCACGCTTCATCAGCAGATAAGTGTTGGAAAGGTTGTTGTACAGATTGGATAGCAGGTTTGCAGTTCGCATATCTGCATCTTTTGTATGCATCTTTTCCATGATGCTGATTGCCTTTTCACGCTTCTTAACTGCATTTCCATAATCCTTTTTCAATAGAAAACACTCTGCCTTATAATCCAGTAGCAACGCCCTATCACATGGAGACACCAGTTTGTATTCGTCCATAAGGTAGCTGATTCTATCAGTTAGTTTCGGTAGGTAATCCGATACAAGGTATTTGTCCAGATATGGGAACATATCCTGTAAAAACAGTAAGAAATATGCACCATCATCTACTATAATGCGCTCTGATACACTGATAAGGGAAGCAATGATATTTTCCGGTCTGCGAAGCTCCAAGCCATGTGCCAGGCAGACAAGGTGGAGGCTATTAAGCAGAGTCCGGCAGGCAGTCACGGTTGGTATGGTTTCAATGGCAATCACTTCCTGTAACAGTGGATGCAGGCTGATTTTCTTGTTATCTGTATCTTCGTTGATAAATCCGTATTTGATTATGTAATGGTAAACTAAATTTGTAACACCTTGTTCGAATAATATATTATAATATTATTCAAATAAGGAGGACATTGTTATGTCAATACGTTACAGTGAAGATTTAAAAAAAGAAGTAGTCAAAGCATATATGGCTGGCGATAAATCCACCATCCTAATAGCTGCTGATTATAATATTGCCAAGAGTACTGTTAGCCAGTGGGTTAATCAGTACAAGGAAGAATGCCTTTATACCACCAGCACATCACCTGAATCTAATGAAGCAAAGGAAATCAGAAGATTAAACCAGCTTCTTAACGAAAAGGATAAGGAAATTGCATTCCTGAAAAAAGCAGCGGCATTCTTCGCGAAGGAAATCGATTAGTGGTATATCGGTTCATTGACGATAATAAAAATACATTTGGTATAAGATGGCTGTGAAAAAAATTTGCAATCAGCCCTAATTGTTACTACAACTACAAAAAAGATGCAAAGCAAAAATATCATGAACGCCTGAACCATATCTTCGAGCTTATAAAATACATTTATTATAACAATAATCGTGTTATAGGCTATAGGGCTATGCATATTTTCATCAAGCGCTATGGATATGATATAAGCAGTACAACTATGCATAAATACATGAATAAGGAACTCAATTTATGTGCTGTAATTATGCATTCCAAGCCTGGATACAAGGCAGGTAAAAAGAACAAAATATTTGATAATCTCTTAAACCAGAACTTTACAGTCTGCTGCAAAAATAAAATATGGTGTACAAATTTTACATACATGCGCCAGCCAAATGGAAAATTCAGATACAACTGTTCAATAATTGATTTATATGACAGGTCAGCTGTTGCCTCATTAAACAGTGATTATATCAATACAGCTCTAGCAATAAACACGCTTAAAATGGCACTAAAAAAGGAAAACTATCCCAAAGTGATTTTACACTCAGATCAGGGAGTACAGTTTACTTCGTGGGAGTTTGTAAAATTCTGCAAAGAGAATAATGTAATTCAGAGCATGAGCAGGTCTGGCTGTCCGTATGATAATGCTCCAATGGAAAGATTTTATAACACTTTCAAAAGCAATTTTTATAACGTAACTGCATTTTCAAGTGTGGAGATGATGGACGAACTTACTATGAAATATATCAACTGGTATAACTATGTCCGCCCTCATTCATACAATGATTATTTAACACCAATGGAAGCTCGTTACAGATAGGTATTTATCGAACAAAGTGTTACAAAAATGCTTGACCAGTACAGGGTATTTACATGGAAGTTTCAAAAAACGATTGGAAATTATTTAGAGCACGTATTGGTGATTGGCAGGAAGCATATATGGGGCGTTTGACCAAAGATTATATAGATTTGTTAAGTGGAGATGAAAATGCTTCAGATAAATTCTGGAAGCTGGAAGATTACGATAATAAATACAATGAGCTTAGCGGGAAGCTGGACAAATGCGAGGAAGAGAAAGCAATATTCGTTGAATGTGAATTATCACAGAAAAACATTGCAGATAAGATGAGGGCTATCAGAACCAAGTTAAAGGATGCAGATGTTCTTGATGAATTTGACAGGGTAGTATTTGAAAGTCTGGTCGAGGAAGTTATTGTAGGAGAGCAGGCAGAAGATGGCATAGTTGATCCATATAAGTTGACTTTTGTGTTAAAGAGGACGGATGAAAGATGCATACCGGATGCGAGAGACAGATGAATCATTCGTAAATTTAAAACAGATATGCCAGCAAAAGAAGATCTGGAGCAGATTATTGAAGCCGGATTATATGTTGCAAACGGCATGGGAAAACAGGCAACCATTACGGTTGCAGTAACAAACAAAGAACTTCGAGACAGATTATCAGCAATCAATGCAAAGATAGGCGGTTGGAAAGAAGGATTTGATCCATTTTATGGAGCCCCGGCTATTTTAATTCTAAGAGTTCGAACTTCCAGAATATCAGGAATTATTGTAAGAGGTTTAATTCCATAAAATTGGTCTAAAGTAATTAATGATTGTCGAAGATACATATTTTGCAAGTGTCACTTTATTGGTACATATATGAATGTATCATTTAGATACAAGATAAGTAAAAACAATCTTGTAAGGAAGAAACGGTTTAATTGTTTAGATAGCAACAGAACAGTTAAGCAGATGGAGGTGGCAGATATGCATATATTAACATTGATTATAATATTTGTTATAGCTTCAATTGGAGCGGCCTGTAAGGGAGACTTTTCTGGAGTGGTAGCAATAGGTAAATTTGTAGGGGTAATTGCATTATTAATATGTGTGGGGTTACTATTTTGTTATCCGCTTTTAGCGATTATTGTAGGAGCAGTAGTGGCTACAGTTGTCATATGTAGCAGTTCAAAGTAACATAAAAGGTCACCCATATAGGGAGAATGGAGAGAAGATTATGAATAATGATTTTAAAGCTGGGATTATAGGGGGCTTAGTATTCTTAGGAATACTATTATGTTTGGGGTTGGTAGAAAACACACTTGAAAGCAGCAGCGATAAAAAAGCATCTCCATATAGCAGATATTCATATACACCAAATTATGGAACATCAAAGAGCAGTTCTTATTCAAGTAGAAGTAGTACATCAGGAAAATCATCAAGTACAACAAGTTCTACTAAGTATTCAGGAACCAAATCGACTTCTACAGGTAGCAAATCAACAAGTTCATCATCAAAAAAATCAAATTCTTCAAGCTCATCAAAGAGCAGTTCAAAAAAGAAGAATTATTATACTTTATATGATGATGGCTATGATTCAATCTATGATGATGGCGATTATGATGATTACAGATATGATAGGGATTCAGACTATGCTGATGGTGTAGATGATGCAATGGATGAACTGGAATGGTAAATTTCTCTTAAATATTAGTTTGTTTATCTAAAATAATAGTGTATAATAATACATAGTTAATTGTTCGGAAGTGAGAGGATAAATATGGCTACGGAGAGAAAAGAAAAACTTATAAGGGTTTTGCAGATAATGCAGACAACAGATGAAAAAACGCCCTTGAATGCAACTCAGATAGTAAAAAGACTTGATACAGAATATGAACTTGAGGGAGTAGAGAGAAGAAGCATATACAGAGATATTGCTCTGCTTCAGGATTGTGGATATGACATTGTGCAGACAGAAGATAAAAGAAGTGGGTGGTATATGAATACTCATGCATTTGCAGACTGGCAGATAAAGATAATGATGGATGCAGTTCAGCAGGCGAGATGTGTTTCATTAAATGAGGCAACAAAGATTAGAGAAAACCTTCTTAATCTTACAAGTAAGAGAGGACGAAGCAGGCTTACACATATGATGCAGCAGCATCCTGGCAATGTAAATGTAAATGAGAATATCGGCATATATATAGAAACTATGCTTGAAGCCATATACCAGAACAGAAAGATTGAATTTCAGTATACAGAGATAAATGATTCAATGAAGAAGGTGCTGCGTCGGGAAGGCAAAAAGTACCTTCTTAATTTATATGCAATTTATTGGTCTGATAATAATTATTATCTCATTGGTGCACATGATAATCATGACAATCTGGTTAATTACAGACTTGATAGAATTGTCAATTTAACCATGTCTGATGAAAAGGCGATTGATGCAAAGGAAAAGGTTGGAGTTAATCCGGAGATGATAATTCAGGATTATATAGAAAAGAGCGTGGATCATTTTCAGGGAGAACTAATAAGAGTAGAAGTTGAGTATGAACCAGGTCAGGCAGCAAATGCAATTCTTTATGATTTCGCTGGTGGAAATATAAGAGTAAGGAAACTCGAGAATGGACACTGCGTTGCCAGTTTTCAGAAGATGGACAGCGTGACACTTGTGGGATGGTTTATGCAGCATGCGGGGATGTATAAGGTTGTTGGACCGGAGAAGTTGAGGAATGAGGTACAGGAAAGAATTCAAAGTGCATGGAAAGTATATAGTAGATAAAATGCAGCATGTTTGATAAGTCAAATTAATCAAGGTAGATTATTAAGATGCAGTGTGAATTTTATAATAACTTATTTTTAAAGCAGCCTTTAGTGTAACTGGTATTTGTGTTATAGTAATGATAACAAAACATCAGGAAGTAAGAAGTTTATGAGTGATAATAATACATTAGATTACTACAACCTGCATACAGCAGATTTTGTTAATACAACTCAAAATGTTGATTTCCATGAAATACAGGAACTTTTCCTATCGTTTTTACCTGCAAAAGCAAAATTACTGGATTTTGGATGTGGTTCAGGAAGAGACACTAAGTATTTTATAAATAATGGATATGAAGTTGATGCAATGGATGGTTCAAAAGAATTATGTAAAGTTGCAACAAAGTACACAGGTATTAAAGTACAGCATATGCTTTTTGAGGATTTTAATGCCAGTAATGTCTATGATGGGATATGGGCGTGCGCATCAATTCTTCACATAAAGAAATGCGAACTGTCGGACATGATAACGAGGCTGTATCAGGCTCTTAAAAAAAACGGTGTGATATATATGTCTTTTAAGTATGGTGATTTTGAGGGTGTAAGAAATGGAAGGTATTTCACATATCTTACAGAGGAAAGTTTTGATATGTTGATGAAGCCTATACATGGATTTATGAAAGAAAAAATCTGGGTAACAGGTGATGTAAGACAAGACAGGGGTACGGAACAATGGCTGAATATTATACTTCGCAAGGTGACAACCATTTAATAGTTGAACAAAAATATTATAACATGCTGGATATAGAAGGATTTTCACAGATGATGAAAGATCCGTCATATTGTTATAAGTTCTACTGGATTGAGGCGATTGTTCATCTGATTTCAGAAAATGTTTATTAGACAACATTTGATGATATAATAGACGAAATGATATCAAATGCATGGTATTCAGTAAGAGAGTTCCATATACATCTTAGTGGAATACAAGCTGATGGAATGGTAAGGGACGGGCTTGAAAGGGCAGTGAATTTGTTATCTGAATACAGCAGTTTACCTGCGAATGCATCAAAAGTTGAAATAAAAAATGCAATCAAAGAATATAACAAAGAGCTTAGGTCAGTAAAGGAACAGCTTACCAATATGGTTCCTTACAGGGCTTTGTCAGGATTCTTTTCAAAAAGTGATGAGCCTGCTGACTGGGGAAGTGTAAAAAGACTGACAGCATATATTAAGAAGGTCAATCAGATGATTGTGTCATTACCTTATATTCTTGGAGACAGCAGCAAATTAAAAAAAGAAGTATATTTTAATCATGACTGGGTTTTAATGATACAGGATAATACAGTAAATATACTTGGTTGGATTCAGTATGAAAAGGTTAAATGGCTGCAAAATAATAATCCGGAAGTGCCGGGATTAGTATATAAACTGGCACCTATGGATGAAAGGATAAGGAAGTTACCTCATGTAAGGAAACTGTGGGAAGGAATATTTGATGTATGTGAGGTAAAAGATGTATTTACAGGGAAGCCGGTAAATACCAAACAATATGACATAGATCATTTCATTCCATGGTCATTTGTAATGAATGATGAGTTATGGAATTTGATGCCAATGGATTCATCTCTTAATTCCTCAAAGAATAATAGGCTTCCTAAGTGGAAACCTTTCTTTGAAATATTTGCGGGCAATCAGTTTATTTTGTATGAAAAGATATATGAAATGCCTGAGTTACATAAACTTTTTGAAGCCTGTTACAGAGATAACCTTCATTCTATATGGGCCGTAAGGGAACTGTATACTTTTGGAAAAAACAGACAGGAGTTTTGCCACATATTAGAAAAGAATATGCAGCCGGTATATGATTCTGCAAGACGTCAGGGATATGAAATTTGGAACAGAGATAAAGTACAGTAATATAAAAAGCTACGAGAGATAAGTTGGCAAAAGCAACGCAAACATAGAAATTTAACCGCCGCCCTGCAGGAAAAGCAAAGCGGCGAAAAATATTTTATAAATCTCTCAACATATTCAGCTTTTTCATAGCTGGTCTTAATGCAAGATATATGATTGAAGCAACTATAACAGCGATAACTGCATTAACAGATGTGGTTATCGCACCTATTTTAGCAAGTGTTTTGGCAAGGTCCTGAGGCACACCAAGAAGGTATGTCTTATAGAAATATCCGACTACAGGGTCAGCAACAATATTGAATGCCATACCGCATATGCTTGATACAACAGTAGCAACAGTAACATATTTTGCAGAATGTTCCTTAGAAAGGTGGAATAGCTTATGTGCTACAAAGCCAACGATAAGACCGATACATAACTTAAGAATAAATGTCTTAGGAGCGCTTGTTACATAGGCTGTTGACAAATCACTTATTGTCATGCCGATTGCTCCGGCAAGACCACCCCATTCGCCACCGATAAGTAAAGCTGCAAGAACGCAGAATTCAGGACTTATTAAAAGTGCCAGTTTGATAATGTTTTATATAGTCAGATTATATGCGGGACAGGTTTACATTTGCAAAAAATGTGTTACAATGAGGAGTACTATGCAGGAGGTAATGCAGTATATGAAGATTATGTTTGCATCTTTAGGTTGCGATAAAAACCTTGTAGATACAGAGAATATGCTTGGAATCCTTAACGATAAGGGTTTTGAGTTTACAGATGATGAAACACAGGCAGATGTTATTGTTGTCAATACATGCTGTTTTATTGGTGATGCCAAGCAGGAGAGTATCAACACGATACTTGAGATGGCACAGCACAAGGAAGATGCTGTGTGTAAGGCACTTATTGTTACAGGATGCCTTGCTCACAGATATAAGGATGAGATTATCAAAGAGATTCCGGAGGTTGATGCATTTTTAGGAACAACTTCTTATGACAAGATTGCGGAGGTTGTTACTTCAGTGCTTGAAGGTAAGGGCTTTAATGTCGTTGATGATGCCAACAGACTTCCTATTGTTAAAGAAAAGAGAATTATTACTACGCCGGGATATTTTGAGTACCTTAAGATAGCGGAAGGATGCGATAAGCATTGTACATACTGTATAATTCCTAAGGTTCGTGGCAATTTCAGAAGTTATCCTGTTGAGTATCTTGTGGAGCAGGCAAAGCACCTTGTACACAATGGAGCAAAAGAGCTTATACTTGTAGCACAGGAGACAACTCTTTATGGAACAGACCTTTACGGAAAGAAATCACTTCCAATGCTTATACATGAGCTTGCCAAGATTGAAGACCTCAAATGGATAAGAATTCAGTACTGTTATCCGGAAGAGATTAATGATGAGCTTATCGAGGCTATTAAGAATGAGCCTAAAGTCTGTCATTATCTTGATATGCCAATCCAGCATGCAAGTGATAATGTATTAAAGCGTATGGGAAGAAAGACAGATAAGCAGGAGCTTCTTGATATTGTTGCGAAGCTGAGAAAAGAGATTCCGGACATTGCATTAAGAACAACTCTTATTGCCGGCTTCCCGGGAGAGACACAGGCTGACCATGAAGAGGTTATGGAATTTATTGATGAAGTTGAGTTCGACAGACTTGGAGTATTCACTTATTCAAGAGAAGAGGATACTCCGGCTGCAACAATGCCGGACCAGATTGACCAGGATATAATGGATACGTGGAGAGACGAGCTTATGGCTCTGCAGCAGGAAATATCCATTGACAAGTCAGCACAGATGGTTGGAAAGACTATTGATGTTATGGTTGAAGGCTATATTGCAGAGGACAATACTTATGTCGGACGTTCATACAAGGATGCACCTAATGTTGATGGAATGGTGTTCTTTGAGTGTGACAGGGAACTTATGTCAGGAGATTTCGTATCTGTAAAGATTACCGGTTCAACTGAATATGATTTAATGGGAATAATGGAGGAAAATGTTTAAATGAATTTACCTAACAAACTTACAATTGCAAGAGTTATAATGATACCTTTGTTTCTGATATGTCTGTATCTTAACATTGGATGTGGCAAATATATTGCAGTAGGAATATTTATTCTTGCAAGCTTAACAGACCTTTTAGATGGTAAGATTGCAAGAAAGTATAATCTTGTTACTAACTTCGGAAAATTTATGGATCCACTTGCAGATAAGCTTTTAGTATGCTCTGCACTTATTGCACTTGTTGACCTTAACAGAATTGCAGCATGGATTGTTATTATTATAATTGCAAGAGAATTTATTATTAGCGGATTCAGACTTGTTGCATCAGATAATGGCGTTGTTATTGCTGCAAGCTACTGGGGCAAGTTCAAGACAGCATTTCAGATGATTACAATTATTATGCTTGTTCTTAATCTTAATGTACCATTTATGAATATTATTAATACTGTTCTCATATATATATCATTAGGATTGACAGTGATTTCTCTTATTGATTATATTGCAAAGAATTATAAAGTTTTTCTGGAAGGTTCAGGTAAATAATAATGGTTGACTATCTCAGCTGTCTTGATAAGGCTCTTGTTGAGACATTAAAGAACAAATCCCTGACTATAACTACAGCTGAGTCATGCACAGGCGGCATGGTTGCTTCGTCTATAGTTAATATAAGCGGTGCTTCAGACATTTTTAAAGAGGGCTATATTACATATAGTAATGAGGCGAAGGAACGTATTCTTGGAGTTAAGCATGAGACTCTTGAGAAGTATAAAGCTGTAAGTGCTGAAACTGCTGCCCAGATGGCAGAAGGAGCAGTAAGAATATCTAAGGCAGATATCAGTGTTTCCGTAACAGGTGTTGCAGGACCTTCAAGAGAAGATGACAAGCCTGTTGGACTTGTGTATATTGGATGCTGCTATAAGGGTGAGACACATGTTAAAGAATGTGATTTGTCAGGCGACAGGCACACGATAAGGTGTCAGTCTACGAAGGAAGCACTTAAGTTTGTTCTTGATATAATTAAGACTAACAGGTAGAGATTATTGTAATTATTAGTTTTATTATATTATTTACTATATTATTTGCTATGGCGTTGAAGACCTACTATTAAGCTTGAAAGATGGCTTGAGTAGGTCTTTTTTGCTGGGATTAGAGTGAGCTGGAATGTGAAGACCTACTAAGTGAGTGAGATGTGAGTGTTGAGTAGGTTTTTAGAGCCGTATTGGAGGCGTGAATGGGTGAGAAGACCTACTAAGTGAGTGAGAAGTGAGTGGTGAGTGGGTCTTTAGAGCCGGATTGGAGACGTGAATGGGTGAGAAGACCTACTAAGAGAGAAAAAAGTGAGCGTTGAGTAGGTTCTTTGAGCCGTATTGTAGGCATAAGTTGGCGAGAAGACCTACTAAGTGATAAAGAAGTGAGTGTTGAGTAGGTCTTTTGAGCCGGATTGGAAGTGTGAGTTGGTGAGAAGACCTACTAAATGAGAAAGATGTATTACTTGAGTAGGTCTTTATCCTTCAGAATCATCTTTTGTCAAGCAGAAATGTAGAAAAAGACCTACAAAGCAAGGAAAATATTGCTTTTAGTGGGTTTTATAACGATATCGGATTAAATATTACGATGAATTGATGCAACTATCATTCGACAGGTACTGCAAGTTAAAAAAATGTTGCTGAACTTATGTATAAAATATTATATCAACATATAATAATATAAAATAGGTGTTTACAAAATATATATAATATGATATATTTTTACTATTCCAGTATACAAACAAACATAACGAATAAATGTTCGAAAGGTTCTTGACAATGCAGACATAATAAGATATTATTTAGAAAACGAACACATGTTCAAAAGGAGAGTTTAAGGTATGGTTAATGAAGATAAGATGAAAGCCCTTGATGCGGCAATTTCTAATATTGAGAAACAGTTTGGTAAGGGCTCTGTAATGAAGCTTGGGGAATCAACAGCTAATCTTAATGTTGAATGTATTCCTACAGGTTCTTTAAGTCTTGATATCGCTTTGGGAATCGGTGGAGTTCCTAAAGGAAGAGTTGTAGAGATATATGGACCTGAATCAAGTGGTAAGACAACAGTTGCACTTCATATGGTTGCTGAAGTACAGAAGAGAGGCGGTATTGCAGGTTTTATTGATGCAGAGCATGCTCTGGATCCTGTATATGCTAAGAATATTGGTGTTGATATTGATAATTTATATATTTCGCAGCCTGACAGTGGCGAGCAGGCACTTGAGATTACAGAGACTATGGTAAGATCTGGTGCAGTCGATATTGTAATTGTCGATTCAGTTGCAGCTCTTGTTCCTAAAGCAGAGATTGATGGTGATATGGGCGATTCACATGTAGGTCTTCAGGCAAGACTTATGTCACAGGCATTAAGAAAGCTTACACCTGTTGTAAGCAAGAATAACTGCGTTGTTATATTTATCAACCAGCTTCGTGAAAAGGTTGGTGTTATGTTTGGAAATCCGGAGACAACTACAGGTGGTCGTGCACTTAAGTTCTATTCTTCTGTAAGACTTGATGTAAGAAAGATTGAGACACTTAAGCAGAATGGTGAGGTTATTGGTAACAGAACCAGAGTCAAGATTGTTAAGAATAAGGTTGCCCCTCCATTCAGAGAAGCAGAGTTTGATATTCTTTTTGGAAAAGGTATATCTACAGAAGGAGATCTTGTGGATCTTGCTTCTAATGCAGGTATTATCCAGAAGAGTGGAGCATGGTTCTCATATGAGGGCAATAAGATTGGACAGGGACGAGAGAACGCTAAGCAGTTCCTTCTTGATAATCCAGAGATAAGAGAAGAAGTTGACAGAAGAGTAAGAGAACACTACGGAATTGTGGACGGTGTTAAGGAAGCAGAAGCATCTGATGATGCTAAGCAGGCTAAGGCTAAGAAGAAAGCAGATACAGAAGAGTAATATTAAGGTGGGTTATGGAAGATAATATTGAACTTATTGTCACATCCATTAAAGAACTTACTAAGAAACGCAGGCTTGTATATATTAATTATGAGCCTGCATTTGCTTTATATGCAGCAGAATTAAGAAAGTTTGGAATTAAGGATGGAGAGTCTGTCAGGAAAGAAGCATATGATTCTCTGATAGATGATGTGTTATCTAAGCGTGCAACGGTAAGAGCGATGGCATTGCTTAAGAATAAGGATTATACAAGAAAAGGTTTAGAGGACAAGCTTAGAGATGGATATTATCCTGATATGTGTATAGATTATGCATTAGAGTATGTAACCAGGTTTGGATATATTAATGATGAGCGCTTTGCAGATAATTATGTTAATTTTAAGGCAGGTAATAAGCCAAGAAGACAGATTGAACTTAAGTTAAAGCAGAAAGGCGTTGATGCAGATATTATCAGCAGGGTTTGTGATGAATTCTATGAAGATAATAGTGATATAGAATTAGAACAGGCAAAGGCATTTGTTGAAAAGAAACATATAGATATAGAGAACGCTGATTATAAAGAGATTCAGAAGGTCAAAGCTGCATTATATCGCAAAGGATTCAGTATGGATATTATTAATAAAACATTGGATTCTAAGGGGCTTTTCCTTGACATAATCGACAATTGAGTATAATATTAGATTGTTGTATTTTTTGTACAATGAAAACTAAATAAGGAGGTGCTCCTGCGTTGATTCCAATAGTAATCGCAATTATTGCTACTTTAGTGATAGTCGCTCCTATTACTTGGTTTATCTCGTCTAATGCAATCAACAAGCGTAACGATGCAACAATCGGTAATGCCAATGAGAAAGCAAGAGAGATAATAGATGAAGCTCTTAAGACAGCTGAAACCAAGAAAAAGGAAGCTCTTTTGGAAGTCAAGGAAGAGTCTTTAAAGACTAAGAACGAACTTGAGAAGGAAACTAAGGAAAGACGAGCTGAGATAAGCAAGTATGAGAAGAGAGTTCTTTCAAAAGAAGAGACACTTGACAGAAAGATTGAGGCTGTAGAGAAACGCGACTCTAACATTACCAGGAAAGAAGAAGAACTTGGTAAACAGAAGCAAAAGGTTGAAGAACTTGAGAAGAAGAGACAGCAGGAACTTGAACGAATCTCAGGATTGACCTCCGAACAGGCAAAAGAATATCTATTAAAGACTGTTGAAGACGAAGTTAAACATGATACTGCTGTAATGATTAAGACATTAGAAAGCAGAGCGAAAGAGGAAGCAGACAAGAAGGCTAAGGAAATTGTTGTTAATGCAATTCAGAGATGCGCCGCAGACCATGTGGCTGAGACAACAATATCAGTAGTTCAGCTTCCTAATGACGAAATGAAAGGCCGTATTATTGGTAGAGAGGGTAGAAATATCAGAACTCTTGAAACACTTACAGGTGTTGAACTTATTATTGATGATACACCTGAGGCTGTAGTTTTGTCGGGCTTTGATCCGGTAAGAAGAGAGGTTGCAAGAATCGCTCTTGAGAAGCTCATACTTGATGGAAGAATTCATCCAGCAAGAATTGAGGAGATGGTTGAGAAAGCCCAGAAAGAAGTCGAGACATTAATTAAAGAAGAAGGTGAAGCTGCAACCCTTGAGGTTGGTGTACATGGTATCCATCCAGAGCTTGTAAGACTCTTAGGTAAGTTAAGATTCAGAACAAGTTATGGACAGAATGTTTTAAAGCATTCTATTGAAGTAGCACAGCTTACAGGTCTCTTGGCTGGAGAGTTAGGACTTGATGTTAAGATGGCTAAGCGTGCTGGTTTATTACATGATATTGGTAAAGCTGTTGACCACGAGATGGAAGGCTCACATATTCAGTTAGGTGTTGATCTTTGTAGAAGATATAAAGAATCAGCTCTTGTTATTAATGCAGTAGAAGCACATCATGGAGACGTTGAGCCAGAAAGCTTAATTGCTTGTCTTGTACAGGCTGCTGATACAATTTCAGCTGCAAGACCTGGTGCAAGAAGAGAAACGTTAGAAACTTATACAAACAGACTGAAACAATTAGAAGATATTACCAACTCGTTCAAGGGAGTTGAGAAATCCTTTGCCATTCAAGCAGGTAGAGAGGTTCGTGTTATGGTAGTTCCTGAAGTCGTTAGTGATTCAGATATGGTAATCATGGCTCGTGACATTTCTAAGCAGATTGAGGATCAGATGGAATATCCTGGTCAGATCAAGGTTAGTATTGTCAGAGAATCAAGAGCTGTAGATTACGCAAAGTAAACTAACATAAACCAAGGCTGTTACATAATGTTAATTCGTTATGTGACAGCCTTTTTTGATTTTAACACACTTAATATAATTAAGCATTTTAAAGAGATGTTTTAAAATATTAAGTTATTTTTAAAAATATTTGCAATTATGAAATATACATTGTAGAATAGAGCATGTTGATTATATGCTGATTAGGAGGAAGATTATGCAGTACAATGATATGAGTAAAGAAGAGCTTTTAGCTTTAAAGGAAAGCTTGAACAAAGAGTATGCAGAAGCTAAGGCAAAGGGACTTGCGTTAGATATGTCAAGAGGTAAGCCATCAGCTAAGCAGCTTGATGTTTCATTAGGACTTCTTGATACAATCAATAGTTCATCAGACCTTAAGGCTTTAGATGGAACAGATTGCAGAAATTATGGTGTTTTAGATGGTATTCCAGAAGCAAAGAAGCTTATGGCAGATATGATGGGAACAACACCAGATCATGTTATTGTGTATGGAAACGCAAGTCTTAATATTATGTATGACCAGATTTCGAGAGCATACACACACGGTATTCTTGGTAATACTCCATGGTGCAAGCTTGATAAGGTTAAGTTCTTATGTCCAGTTCCTGGATATGACAGACATTTTGCAATTACAGAAAGATTTGGAATTGAGATGATTAACATTCCAATGTCAGAGTCTGGTCCAGATATGGGCATGGTAGAAGAATATGTAAGCAAGGATGCTTCTGTAAAGGGTATCTGGTGCGTTCCAAAGTATTCTAATCCTCAGGGATATACATATTCTGAAGAAACAGTTAAGAGAATGGCTGCACTTAAGCCAGCTGCTGAAGATTTCAGAATTTTCTGGGATAACGCTTATGTTATCCATGATTTATATGATGACAATAAGGATGAGATAGCTGATATCATCAGTGAATGTGAGAAAGCTGGTAACCCAGATATGGTATTCGAGTTTGCTTCAACTTCTAAGGTGAGCTTCCCTGGTTCAGGTATAGCAGCACTTGCTACATCTGCTAATAATATTGCAGATATTAAGAAACAGCTTACAATCCAGACAATTGGACATGATAAGCTTAACCAGTTAAGACATGTGAGATTCTTTAAGGATATTAATGGACTTAAGGAGCATATGAGAAAGCATGCTGAATTCATGAGACCAAAGTTTGAGGCTGTTGAAAGTGTTCTTGAAGAAGAACTTGGCGGACTTGGAATTGGTTCATGGACAGAGCCTAAGGGTGGATATTTTATATCATTTGAAGCTTTGGATGGATGTGCCAAGGCAATAGTTGCAAAATGTAAAGAAGCAGGTGTTAAACTTACAGGTGCAGGCGCAACATTCCCTTATGGAAAGGACCCTAAGGACTCTAATATAAGAATTGCCCCATCATTCCCAACTCCAGAAGAGATGAAGCAGGCTGCTGATCTTTTTGTACTCTGCGTAAAGCTTGTAAGTGTAGAAAAGTTACTTGAAAACAAATAATTAAATGAATATAATTAATATAAGCTTGCTTTTTATAAGCAAGCTTATTTAATAACCGGGTATATAATAATCAGATGTTATATATCATGATATAGTTGGGAGGATATACATATGGCTAAGATTGGTTTTATTGGAATGGGTAACATGGGATATGCAATGCTTAAAGGTGCTTTGGCAGCATTTTCACCATCAGATATTATATTTTCATCACCAGACAGAGAAAAATGCGAAAAAATATCATCTGAGACAGGTGTACGATTTGCAGAAAGTAATGCAGAGTGTGGCAATAATGCCAAGTATATTGTGCTTGCAGTAAAACCACAGATGTATTCAACAGTACTTAAGAATATTGTAAATGTGGTAACAGAAGAAAGCGTTATTATATCAATAGCACCGGGAATTACCATTGCGTCTATAAAGAATGCTCTTGGAAGCAATATAAGAGTTGTAAGAGCAATGCCTAATACACCTGCACTTATCGGGGAAGGAATGACAGGAGTAGCATATAATGCATCTGATTATTCATTTGATGAAAGAGATGTTATAGATAAATTCTTTACTTCATTTGGTAAGGTTGTTTACGTTGATGAAAAGCTTATGGATGGAGTAGTATGTGCAAGTGGCAGTTCACCTGCTTATGTATATATGTTCATTGAAGCCCTTGCTGATAGTGTTGTAAAGTATGGCATTAAGAGAGATGATGCATATAAGCTGGTTGCCCAGACTGTTCTTGGTTCGGCAAAGATGGTGCTTGAGTCAGGAGAACACCCGGCAGTACTTAAAGATAAAGTGTGTTCGCCTGGTGGAACAACAATTCAGGCTGTTTCTGCACTTGAAGAGAATGGTTTCAGAAATGCGCTTATCAAAGCAACTGACGCCTGCTATGACAAATGTACAAGCATTAAGTAACATTTTTATATAGAAAGGCTGAATATGAAAGAACATATTAAAAGAGTGGATAGAATTCTTAAATATAAGGGTTCAATACTTGATATATATACTGATGTTATAGAGACTCCCGATGGACATAGGGCAGAATGGGATTATATTGACCACAGGGGAGCGGCGGCAGTTGTTCCGGTATTAGATGACGGAAGGCTGCTTATGGTAAGGCAGTACAGAGATGCACTTGACAGAGAGACGATTGAGATTCCCGCAGGTGGTCTTAATGGCTGGGATGAGCCGACAATTAATGCGGCGGCAAGAGAACTTGAAGAAGAGACCGGATACAGGTCAGATAATCTTACCAAGCTTGTATCAGTTGTGACTGCGGTTGCATTCTGCAATGAGGTGGTAGATGTATATCTTGCAACAGATCTTGTCAAAACAAGCCAGCATCTTGATGAAGATGAATTCATAGATGTAGAAAAATACACACTGGATGAACTTAAAGACATGATATTTGCAGGAACGATACAGGATTCCAAGACAATTTCAGCAGTTCTTGCTTACGATGCCTTACTTAACCGTAAAAAGAATAATTAAGACAAAGTCTTCATATATTGATTCAAAGTACATTTTGATGGATATATATGAAGGCTTTTTTATTGTGGATAATTAAGAATGTAAGATTTGCTGCATTAATTATTGCGGGAATTATACTTGGTACATGCTTTATAAAAATGTGGCGCTATGGTGATGTGTTTTCAACTGAATATCTGATTGTATACATTAATTCTAATGCTGCATATGCAAATGTATGGCAGGAGGTGCTATCTTACAGATTAAGGAAGTTCATAACATTGGCAGTATTCATGATTACCCCATTCAGAAAATTGTATGTATACTGGCTGTGTCTATACAATGGATTCTGTCTTGGAATATGTATGACAAAGGCTGTTATGTATCACGGTGCAGGGGGCGTAGTTATGGTTCTGGTATGGCTGTTTCCACATTATCTGTTATATATAATGACCGTTCTCCTTATGTGTCATTATTTTCTAAACAGAATTGACACTTTAAGAAGAACGGTCATTATTGTGAGTATGTCATTGTTACTTACATTAATCGGAACATTTGCAGAAAGCTACATTAATCCCGACATAATGAAAATGTTTTTAAACAAGGTCTGCAATATCGTATAAAAGCTTTTCAGACTCAGCCCATCCGAGGCATGCGTCTGTGATTGATTTTCCATAAACACCGTCGCCAACCTTCTGGTTACCCGGCTCAATATAACTTTCAATCATAACACCCTTAACAAGCTTCTTAACATCAGCAGAGTGATGGCAGCTATGAAGAACTTCCTTGACAATACGGATCTGCTCAAGATACTGCTTACCTGAATTGCTGTGGTTAGCATCTACAATAACAGCAGGGTTCTCAAGATCTCTTGCAGCATACATGTTATAAAGTCTTATCAAATCTTCATAGTGATAGTTAGGAATGGTCTGACCGTGTTTATTTACAGCACCTCTTAATATTGTGTGTGTAAGAGGGTTGCCTGGTGTATTAACTTCCCAGTTTCTGTATATAAATGTCTGCTTAGACTGGGCAGCAACTACAGAATTTAACATAACTGAAAAATCTCCACTTGTAGGATTCTTCATTCCGGCTGGAACATCAATTCCTGAACATACAAGTCTGTGCTGCTGGTTTTCAACTGATCTTGCACCAACGGCAACATATGAAAGAACATCTGAAAGATACCAGTAATTTTCAGGGTAAAGCATTTCATCAGCAGGACTAAGATGTGTCTCTTTCATTACATCAATATGCATTTTTCTGATTGCAACAAGACCAGCAAGAAGGTCAGGCTTCTTTTCAGGATCTGGCTGGTGAAGCATTCCCTTGTAACCTACTCCTGTAGTTCTTGGTTTGTTAGTGTAAACTCTTGGAATAATAATAACTTTGTCTTTAATCTTCTCCTGAACCTTAACAAGTCTTGATGTGTAATCAAGAACAGCAGTTTCATTATCTGCTGAGCAAGGTCCGATAATAGCAAGAAGTTTGTCTGATTTGCCAGTGATAACATCAGCAATTTCAGCATCTCTTTCAGCTTTTAATGCTTTTATTTCTTCCGGTACAGGGTACTGTTCTTTGATTTCAGTAGGTGTAGGAAGCTTTGTGACGAACTCAAAACTCATATAATTTTCTCCTTAAAAATGTATATTCAATTAATTACATTTGCATAAAAAACATAATGTCTATGTGATTATAACATTTGTTTTCAAAAATGCAAAATAATAATACAGAAAGTACTCTTTGTGGTACAATATATTAAAGATTGTCGGGAGGCGTGGCTATGAATGTTAACAGAATTATATGGATAGTTTTGGATAGTGTTGGAATTGGTGAGGCCAGGGATGCAGCTAAGTTCGGTGATGAAGGTGCAGATACATTGGGACATACTGCAGGGGCTAATGGAGGTCTTAATATTCCTAATATGGTAAAGCTTGGAATTGGCAATATTGACGGTGCACATAACCTTGAACGTTGTGATAATCCTATTGGGTGTTTTGGAAAACTTGCAGAAATATCTGCCGGAAAAGATACAACAATTGGGCATTGGGAGATGGCTGGAATATATTCTCCGAATCCGTTTCCTGTGTATCCAGACGGATTTCCGCAGGATATTATTGATGAATTTATCAGAAAAACAGGTGTGCCGGGTATACTATGCAATAAGCCGGCTTCAGGAACACAGATAATTGCAGAACTTGGTGATGAGCATGTGGCAACAGGAAAACCGATTGTATATACATCTGGCGATTCGGTTTTTCAGATTGCATGCCATGAAGATGTTATTCCGGTTGAGAAACTTTATGAAATGTGTGAAACAGCAAGACACATTTTTACAGGAAAGAATGCTGTAGCAAGAGTTATTGCACGACCTTTTGTCGGGGAGAATGGCAATTATAAGAGAACACCTAACAGAAGGGATTTCTCACTAAAGCCAAGTGAGGATAATATATTGTGCAGAGTCCGTGATAAAGGGTTTGATGTAATCGGAGTCGGTAAGATTCATGATATTTTTGCTGGAGTTGGACTTACAGAGTCTAAGCACACTAATGATAATCAGGATGGAATGGATGTAACACTTGATTATATGAAGCAGGATAATAAAGGAATTATATATACTAATCTGGTTGAGTTCGATTCAACATGGGGACACAGAAGAGATTATAAAGGTTATGCAAGAGGTCTTGAAGAATTTGATGAAAGGCTTTCACAGGTGTTAGACACTTTGAAAGACACAGATATGCTTGTTATTACGGCTGACCACGGTTGTGACCCAACCTATAAGGGAACTGACCATACAAGGGAATATGTTCCACTGCTTGTATATGGAAAATGCTTAAAACATGGCGTTAATCTTGGAACAGGTGACACTTATGCTGATATAGCACAGACACTGGCTGAGATTTTTGGCACAGAACCGGTTAAGATAGGAAAGAGTTTTCTTAATAAGATTATGTAGGAGGTCTGCATTATGAGAATGGTTGATATTATAGAGAAGAAAAGAGATGGTGGAAAGCTTACTAAAGAGGAGATAGAATTCTTTGTGAACGGATATGTTAATGGAGAGATTCCTGATTATCAGGCTTCTGCACTTCTTATGGCTATATATTTCAGACATATGGATTATGACGAGACTCTTAATCTTACTCTTGCGATGGAAAACAGTGGGGACAAGCTCGATTTGTCTGCTATTGACGGTGTTAAAGTGGACAAGCACAGTACAGGCGGAGTAGGAGATAAGACCTCTCTTGTTCTTGCGCCTATGGTTGCAGCACTTGGCGGCAAAGTTGCAAAGATGAGTGGAAGAGGACTTGGACATACAGGAGGCACGATTGATAAACTGGAAAGTATTCCGGGATTTAACACTTCTCTGTCTGAGAAAGCATTTGTTAAGCAGGTTAACGATATAGGAATTGCAATAACAGGGCAGACAGGTAATCTTGCACCTGCAGATAAGAAATTATATGCGCTAAGGGATGTTACGGCAACGGTCGAGAATATTTCGCTTATTGCAAGCAGTATTATGAGTAAGAAGCTGGCTTCTGGTGCTGATGCGATTGTTCTTGATGTCAAGACAGGAAGCGGTGCATTTATGAAAAATGAGGCTGATGCCGTAAGTCTTGCTAAGGAGATGGTTCGTATTGGAAAGGGGGCTGGAAGAAATGTAACAGCACTTATTACTGATATGGACCAGCCGTTAGGATATGCAGTCGGCAATGCACTTGAAGTTATCGAGGCTATCAATACTTTAAAAGGTGAAGGACCAGAGGATTTAACTAAGCTTGTCATTAATCTTGGAACATATATGGTGCTTGCTGCAAGAGATGACCTTGATAAAGAAACCGTAAGAAAAGAATTGGAGAGAGTAATAAGTGACGGAAGTGCTTTGGACAAGATGGCAGAGTTCGTTAAAGCCCAGGGGGGAGACCCTGACGCAGTATATAACACAGATAAGTTAAAGATATCTGATACAATAACAGAGGTGTGTGCAGATAGCGATGGATACATCCAGTCAATCCAGTCTGAGCTGATAGGAAAATCTTCAATGATTCTTGGAGGCGGAAGGGCAGCCAAGGACGATGTGATTGATTTATCAGTTGGAGTTGTGCTTTCTAAGAAAATAGGCGACAAAGTCAGCAAAGGTGATGTGATTGCAAGAATTTACTGTGATAATGCAGAAAAGACTAAAGAAGCAGAAACAATGATTAAGGATGCGTATACATTTTCGGAAGAATATGTCGAAAAAAATGTACTTATAAAGGGAATAGTTGGTTAATAGTTGTAAATAATTCGATTTTGTGATATTATATTGACCAAACGGGGCTTTGCCCTAGGTTTGTGAATTGAAAAGGAGAGTTACGATGGAAGTAAGACAGGGTGCTAACGCAAGAGATGTAAAGGGGTATGATACAGAAAGACTGAGAAATGATTTTCTTATCCAGAATCTTTTCCCAGCTGATGATTTCAAGCTTGTTTACAGCCAGATTGATCGTATTATCGTAGGCGGATGTATGCCGGTTAATAAGGAACTTACACTTGAGGCAGGTTCTGAGCTTAAGGCAGCATATTTCCTTGAGAGACGTGAGATGGGTATCTTTAATGTAGGTGGCAACGGTTCAGTTATCGTTGATGGTACTGAATATAAGTTTAAATATAGAGATGGTCTTTATATTGGTATGGGTTCTAAGGAGATTAAGTTCAAGAGTGAGGATTCTTCTAAGCCAGCTAAGTTCTACTTTAACTCAACACCAGCACATAAGACATATCCTACAGTATTCATTGATCCAGAAAAGGATATTAAGGATGAGTTCAAGCTTCAGCTTGGTTCTGTTGAAGGATGTAATAAGCGTCTTAACAGAAAGTATATTTTACCAGGTCAGGTTGAGACATGCCAGTTAGAGATGGGTATCACAACTCTTGAGCCAGGAAGCGTATGGAATACAATGCCATGTCATACACATGACAGACGAATGGAAGTTTATTTCTACTTCGAGATTCCAGAAGAAGATATCGTTGTTCACTACATGGGTGAGCCAACAGAAACTCGTCATATCATCATGAGAAGCGAAGAAGCAGTTATTTCACCAAGCTGGTCAATTCATTCAGCATCAGCTACACATGCATATGCATTTATCTGGGGAATGGCTGGAGAAAACCAGGATTTCGATGATATGGACTGGGTAGACATGAAGGATTTAAAGTAATCCGTCAGTACATATTTTACTAAGGAATGTAACCTGTAGAGGGTTTCATTTATAAATTATTATTAGGAAAAGGAGAATTAAAATGTCAGTTAATTTTTCACTTGAAGGTAAGATTGCATTTGTAACTGGTGCATCATATGGTATCGGCTTCGCTATCGCTAGTGGTATGGCTAAGGCTGGTGCAAAAATCGTTTTCAACGATATTAAACAGGAATTAGTAGATAAGGGATTAGCAGCTTATAAGGAAGCTGGTATCGACGCTCACGGATATGTTTGCGACGTTACTAACGAAGAAGCTGTTAACGCTACTGTAGAGAAGATCACAAAGGAAGTTGGACCAATCGATATCCTTGTAAACAACGCTGGTATCATTAAGAGAATTCCTATGTGCGAGATGACAGCTGCTGAGTTCAGACAGGTTATCGATGTAGATCTTAACGCACCATTCATCGTATCAAAGGCAGTAATTCCTTCAATGATCGAAAGAGGACATGGTAAGATTATCAACATCTGCTCAATGATGTCAGAATTAGGCCGTGAGACAGTATCAGCTTACGCTGCTGCTAAGGGTGGTCTTAAGATGCTTACAAGAAATATCTGTTCTGAGTATGGTAAGTACAATATCCAGTGTAATGGTATTGGACCTGGTTACATCGAGACACCTCAGACAGCTCCATTAAGAGAGAGACAGCCAGATGGATCAAGACATCCATTCGACTCATTCATCGTTGCAAAGACACCAGCAGAGAGATGGTTAAAGCCAGAAGAATTAGCTGGTCCAGCTGTATTCCTTGCTTCAGAAGCATCAGATGCAGTTAACGGACACATCCTCTATGTAGATGGTGGTATCCTTGCATACATCGGCAAGCAGCCACAGTAATCGCGGACATAGATTAGCGGTGCAGATAACAATAAAGGGCTTGAGACAAGTTTACTTGTGCTCAAGCCCTTTTTGTTATCTATAGCGCATAGAATGCGCGTACAACTTGGTTGAAAACCAAGTTGTACATACACCGCGAACTACAAGCGCAGTGCGCGAATGATAGAAGAACCAGAGTGCAAGTTTACTTGTAACTCTGGTTCTTTTGTTATTCGCATAGAGCGCGACAGCGCGTGTGTCCTGACCTGCGGTCAGGACACGGCACTGCGCGAAAGTAGTGGGATGCACCTGTTCCGTCCACCAATTCCCAGCCTCAAGAGCGAAGCGATTGTAGGCGTCCGTTCCGGCACAGAGGAATTCTAATATATGTGGAGGCCTAAAAAACCTTCATATTTAACCAAGACAGACATGATTCATGATAATTAAATTCAATATTCGAACGTGATACCTATAAGTAGTCGTATTTTTTATCTTCTTATAGGCAGAAAACAAGAAAGTCTACAATGATAGTTTTACAATTTGCCTATCAAATTATATTAAAATTAATCCTTATAGGAATACTACGCATGAATTCCGCTTTTTAGACTAATTACCAATTGTAAAATACCTATTAAACAAGATATATTTATGAATTTATAGGATAGCAACACGAAACAATCCTGCTCAACCTATAAAAACACTACTTGTAATTATTACAATCAATGCTAAAATCAAGTGTGAGGAGATAGTGGAAAATATCGCAGGAATGGAGAACACAATGTCATTATTTAAGAGAAATACAACAAAGAAAGAAATAGAAACATCATTGAATGAAATCCAGATAAATCTTGAGAATAATTATAAGGATCTCGCTATTAAGGCATTCAAAGATTCATCAGAATTAATTGAAAAGTATCACAACACTGCAGTAATTAATGAAAAAACATACATAAAATATAAGCAGCAGTTGGATGAATTCTCAAAGAGAATGGTTGGGTATAGTCACAGACTGAATGTAAAGTATTGATGATGGAACTATTTGTTAAAAAAGTGGACTTTATTTCCCAAGCCCGTGCACCAGTGCGAAATATTACATGTTGAAATATATCCATATATATGCTATATTATATATATATATTTGTAACTTTTTAAAATGCAGTTGCAAAGGGGGGATTTGCATGAAGAAAGCGTTGATACTTGGAACAGCTATTATTTGTTTTGTTGCAATGACAGGTTGTAAAACAAAGCCACCTAAGGTTGCACATCCATATGTAAAGGAATATGTAGCCAGTTATAAGACAGGCAGTGTTAATGTTAAGGATTTTCTTGAACATGGAGAAGAATTTGCAATTGGGGCAGATGAAAATGGAAAAGCGGTATTTAAAGACCCTCAGAAAGCATTTGAGGCGTTAGTAAGGGATTATTCAGATGGTATTAATCTGATTAGGGATGAGTACAAGCTTGGACCAATCACTCCAAGAAACTTTTATGATTACATGACGTATGGGTATCAGGTTAATACTGGTACAGAAGAAAGCAAGAATCAAGCTGCTTTTGTGACTCAGGTTTTAGATATATATGAGAATAGTTATGATTTTGATAAATAGAATATGTTTTAATATAATAACCGCACCGTCATAAGACGATGCGGTTATTCGTTAATCCACAACCCTCACAGTACTAATAACGGGCTGCTTACTTTTATCTGTAATCACACCATTCTGGTTAGTATCAGTGCAGTCTTTGCATATCTTATCGATAATGTCCATGCCGCTTGTGACTGTTCCGAAAGCTGCGTATTGTCCGTCAAGGCTAGGAGTGTCTTTTTGCATAATGAAAAACTGAGAACTTGCAGAATTATTTGCAGAAGAACGTGCCATAGATATAGTACCTCTTACATGACTTATATTATTTTGGACGCCATTTGACTTGAATTCTCCTTTGATTTTCTCAGAAGAGCCACCGGTTCCGTCACCATTAGGGTCGCCGCCCTGAATCATAAATCCATCAATTACACGATGAAAAGTCAGACCATTATAGAATCCTGAATTAGCAAGATTAATAAAATTAGTAACAGTAACCGGCGCTGTGTCTGCGTCAAGTTCTGCCTCAATTGTTCCATAGCTGTTGACTTCAATGGCAACATGGTGTTTTCCGGATAACAGATTCTGGGTATCATCCGATGATGAATTACTGGAAGCCTTTTGTCCACAGGAAGTCATGCTGAATAAAATACATAACAGGGTTATGCTTAATAATAAATGCTTTTTCTTCATTTTAACAGATTCCTTTCTGAATTTATAGAATATAGTATACCATTATCAGCCGATATGTAAAATATTAATATAAATTTGACTATCAAAATTTATATACATGTGATACAATTATCAAAGATTTCACAATATATGAGGGGAGATTAATTTAATGAAACTTGAAGTAAAAAATCTTACCAAGTCATTTGGCGAGAAAGAAGTCCTTCACGGTATTTCATTTGATGTGGAAGGCGGCAAGGCACTAGGTCTTCTTGGACGTAATGGTGCAGGAAAGACTACAACTATAAGAATTATTATGGATGTATTTCATGCCAATTCAGGAGAAATATTTCTTGATGGTAAAAAGTTTAATCCAAATGAGCATTTGATAGGATATCTGCCGGAAGAGAGAGGATTATATCCTAAGAAAAAAGTATCAGAACAGCTTGTGTATCTTGGCAGGTTAAGAGGCTTATCTAAGGCTGAAGCTAAGAAGAATACTGATAAATGGCTTAAAAGACTGCAGGTATCACAGTATACAGATGTGAAGTTAGAGACACTCAGCAAAGGCAACCAGCAGAAGGTCCAGCTTGCATCAACACTTGTCTGTGAGCCTGAGATTGTTATATTAGATGAGCCATTCAGTGGACTCGACCCGGTTAATTCCAAGATATTACAGGATGTTGTAACAGAATTGATAGAAGAAGGAAGAATAGTTATATTCTCAAGTCATCAGATGAGCTATGTGGAGGAGTTCTGTGAGGATATAGCAATAATTAATAACGGTGAGATTGCGTTATCAGGTGATATTGCAGATATTAAGGCTGAATATGGAAAGAATCAGCTTATAATATCGGCTGTTGGAATGGGGGCAGAAGAACTTGCAGAAAAGTTAAAGATAAGCTGCGCAGATACATTATCTGTAACAGGAATACATAAAGATGGTGTTATAGTAAAGAATATTCATGAGCTTTCTGGAAATGCACTTATTAAAGAAATTATGAATGCTGATATAGAGATAGCATCATTTAACAGCTACAGGCCATCGCTTAATGATATATTTGTAAAAGCTGTAGGGGGTGACAGATAATGAAGAAGTTCGGAGTAATATTCCAGTATGAGATTATGAATTATATCAAGAATAAAAGCTTTATGATTTCTACAATTGTTATAGCTGTTCTTGCTGCAGTGATACTGTTTCTTCCAAGTGTATTTGATATGTCAGGAATTCTTGGAATTAATAAAGATGATACTGATGATACCGCTGATAATACGGAGATTACTGATGTTATCATAATCTGTGATGAAAAAGACATATTTGCGGGAACAGGAATTGTAGAAGGTGTATTAAATGATGTGAAGATTGAAAATGTTTCTTCAAGAGATGCACTTGTAGATAAGATTGAAAATGATGAAAATGTCATTGCCGGTTTTGTTGTAAAGAATGCAACAGATTTTGAATATGTCGTTAATAATAGTGATATGTTTGATGATATGACGCAGAGATTTACATATGCAATGCAGCTGCTTAGCCAGTATAACTATTGTAAGGAGAATAATCTGGATATGGCAGAGATTGAAAATGCTTTTAATCTGGTTATCAATTCCGAGACTACTGTGCTTGGAAAAGACATGATGAGTAATTACTGGTATTGTTATGCACTTATAATTATTGTGTTCATGGTTATTATTCTGTATGGAGTAATGGTAGCAACTTCTGTAACACAGGAGAAATCAAACAGAACAATTGAACTTCTTGTAACCAGTGCTGATACTAACAGCCTTTTCTTTGGAAAGGTACTGGCGGGTACATCTGCTGCACTTTTACAGGTTGGAATCATATTTGCAGTAATACTTGGAAGCTATAAGATTAACAGAGACTCATGGGGTGGATTATTTGATAAAATATTTAATATTCCTTCAGATGTGCTTATAACATTTGCATTCTTCGGACTTGGAGGGCTGCTGTTCTATGTATTCATATATGGTGCAATGGGAGCACTTGTGTCTAAGACAGAGGATATTAACAAAAGTGCCGGAAGTGTACAGTTTGTTATTATGATTGTATATTTTATAGGATTATCCCAGCTTAATAATGTAGATGGAATTCTTATGAAGGTTCTTTCATTCCTGCCAATAAGCTCATACAGTGCAATGTTTGCAAGAGTGGCACTTGGAAATGTGAGTTTTGCTGAGATAGCTGTATCGTTTGTTATTCTTATTGTAAGCACAATAGCAGTTGGAATATTAGGTTCTAAGATATACAGAATGGGAACATTAAGATATGGCAATCCAATTACATTAAGAAATGCATTTAAGAATCTTAAGCATGAATAAAAAGAGGGCGGCAAACCTGTAATGGTGAGCCGCCTTTAATAATGCGTTATTATAATTTAACAGTTTCGCCGCCTTTTACTTCAACAATAGTACTATTATTTACTGCAAGCCATACTGATTTAACAGAAGGATTATGAACATATTCGTTATCAGCAAAGAATTCAAGCCTATCAAACAATTCGTTGTATTCAACGATATCAGAATTGGTTGCATACCAGATATCATCACGGTTGGCAATCATTTCACAGAATTCCTCAATGATTTCCCAATTATTGTTTCTTTCAAATTCAAAGCTGTGTCCCCAGACATACATCATGTAAAGATACTGCTTTTTAGTAAGTGCCATGAACTTCTTGCCAAAATCAATAAGGTTATGATTGTGATGACATGTTGGAACCCAGCACATATAGTCTTCAGGCATAGAGAATCCGTTCTCATCCCCTATAAGTATAGGACCCTCGGCATTAGCAGCATAGGCTTCTGCAGCTTTAGTGGCAGCGTATTTATCATTAGTAACTCTTGCATATTTGATGCCGACTGATTTAGCAATATCAATTATACGGTTATCGTAAGAACCATTAGGATATGCAAGACCATATATTGGACGTTTAAATATTTTTTCAAGATTATCCTTATCATCGAGAATTTCTCTAAGGGCATTATAATTGTTAAGTCTGATCATTGTAGGATGTGTAAATGTATGGACAGCAATATCATGTCCTTTATAAAGCTCAGGCCATTCCTCCTGAGGAATTCTTATGGCAGGGTCAATAATACCTGTATTAAGATTAAAGGTTGCTTTAAGATTAAATTTGTTAAAAAGCTTTACAAGTCGTCTGTCCTCAATTTTACCATCATCATAACTGAAAGTAAGAACTTTGAATTTGCCACCTGGGAATACCTTATATACTTTATTCATAGTTGTTGTCTCCATATTATATAACTAGTTTAAAATCAACGTTCATATTATATACCACAATTATTTTTATGTCATTCTTTTTTTATAATTAATTAGAACAAATCAGAATGATTAAAATGTTTATTGAAATATTTTATTGATTATGTCGAGTACATGAACTTTTTTTGGAATACTCTGCTTTGCTTTAAGACTGATGCTGCGGATTGGTTCATTGTTTACATATATATTAATTGCTCCATATATTTGTGACGAATTGACAGGTGCAGAAAGCACTTCAGGAATATCTGCCCGTATAGTTACAGAATCATCTTCACAGACAAGAAATTCTATTGAACAGTCAGGTATAAGCTCACAGAAACTATTTTTTCCTTTGGATACAGGAACGTAAAATGTGTATTCATTATTAAAATATTTCTGTCGGCTGTATTGCTTTCCAAGGGCTATAAGATAACGGGCATCACTCCATTTGTAATTCTTATTTGGTGGCCAGCCACATGCAAGCAGGGCAATACACAGTGTCCGGTCTTTGTCTTTGTATGCACATACATAGCAGTATCCGGCTTTGTTAGTGAAACCTGTTTTTCCAGAGATAATTCCTTCATCAGGATTTAAAAGCCTGTTTTTGTTGTTAAGCTGGTAATGGTATCTGCCTATTGTGTCTGAAAATGTTTTAGAAACAGTCTGTGTTATATATAAAAAATCCTCATTATTAATACAATATGCCATAGTTTTTGCAAGGTCATATGCAGTTGTATGATGAAAACTATAATTATCCTCGGCATCAAGACCATTAGGTGTTATGTAATATGTGTCAGATAAAAGAATATCATCCGCTTTTTCATTCATAAGGCCGGTAAATATATGTACAAGTATTTCACTTTGTTCATGGTTAATCTCAGAAAGAAATGAGGAATCGTAATTATAATTATTGATAAATGGAGTTTCAGACCTTAAAGAAGGATTTTTACATAGTAAGTAATAAGCAGTATTTTCAGCAATTATTACAGCTGAATCATTATGTGATTCAAGCATAAGTGAGTAGTATAGGTCGTTAATTATGAATTGCTCACCAGTTACGGCATTAAGCTGTACATCAGGCATGGAAGCTGCGTAGGCGGAAGTTGTTGCGACAAAATTCTTGTCACAGTTTTCCAAAGCAATAATAAGCGTCATGATTTTAGTTGTGCTTGCCATGCTTACAGCCGTTGTTTCATTGCTGCCAGAAAGTATCCTGCCTGAATCAGCATCAATTAGAACAGAGTATTTTGAATAAAGACCCGATGCCTGAGTTGTTACGGGACAGAATATGCAACAAACCAACAACGATAATACTGGTATAATTAATAAAAAGTTTTTAAATGATTTCATAGAAATTTAATAAAATATCTTTCTATGATTATATTAAAATGCTTTGAAATTATGAGTGCCATAAGGTATTATTATATATAGATTAATACGTGATTTAATACTGTCTGGAATAAAAAAGGAGATAACTATGGCATATATAGAATTTAAAAACGTAAAGAAAATATACAAAATGGGTGATGTAAAGATAAGAGCATTGAATGGGGTGGATTTTAAGATTGATAAAGGCGAATTTGCTGTTGTATTAGGACCTAGTGGTGCAGGAAAGAGTACTATTCTTAACATTCTTGGAGGAATGGATACATGTACTACCGGGGAAATAACTGTAGATGGAAAAAGAATTGACAAGTATAATTCAAGACAGCTTACAGCATACAGAAGATATGATATCGGATTCGTATTTCAGTTCTATAATCTTGTGCAGAATCTTACAGTCAAGGAAAATGTTGAGCTGGCAACGCAGATATGTAAAGACCCTCTTGATATTGTTAAGACAATAGAAGCTGTGGGATTATCTGACAGAATGGGAAATTTTCCGTCTCAGTTATCAGGTGGTGAACAGCAGAGAGTTGCCATAGCAAGAGCACTTGCAAAGAATCCTAAGATGCTTTTATGCGATGAACCTACAGGAGCACTTGATATTAATACGGGAAAAAATATTCTTAAACTTTTAAGTGATATGTGTAGGAAGAATGGAATTACTGTTGTTGTTATAACACATAATCAGGCAATTTCAGCAATGGGAGATAAAGTTATTAAGATAAAGAATGGTATCGTTGACAGTGTTGTTATTAATGACAATCCTGTTTCTGTAGACGAGATAGACTGGTAATACTATGGAGGCTTGTTCAATATGGGAAAATCAGTATGGAAAGATCTCTTTCGTGAGATTAAGAGAACATTTGGAAGATTTATAGCTATATTTGCAATTGTTGCTATTGGAGTAGCATTTTTTGCAGGAGTAACAGCATCTTCTAATGATATGAAGAATTCAACGGATCACTATTATGATGATTATAATATGAGTGATTTAAGACTTTTATCATCAATAGGTTTTAATGAAGATGATATTAATGCAATAAGAGAAGTCCAAGGCGTTAAAGGAATGTATCCTGCGTATTCACAGGATGCAGTTATCAGGAAAGACAGCATAGAGACAGCAGTACATATAATGTCAGTACCTGTTAATACTGACAGAGACAATAAAGATTATATCAACCAGTTAAGAATTAAAGAAGGGCGGCTGCCTGAAAAGAACGGAGAATGTGTTGTAAGGTATGAAGATACCAGGGATAACTTTTCTATAGGAGATACAATTAAGCTTTCATCCGGAACACAGGATGATATTAATGACAGTCTTAAAGATTCAGAGTATACGGTTGTAGGAACAGTATACACACCTTATTATGTGTCGTATGATCTTGGAACTACTAATGTAGGCAGCGGCAGGATTAATTATCTTATGTATATTACAGAAGATGAATTTATGTCCGATTATTTCAATGAGATGTTTGTTACTGTAGATGGAGCAAAAGAACTTGATACATATGGAACTGAATATAAAGACCTCGTTAAGGAAACAGCAGACAGAATAGATAATATTTCACAAAGCAGAATTAATGCAAGAAAAGATGATATACAGGATGTATATGAAACTTCAGTAAATGAGGCAAAAGAGGCTGCCAAAGCAGTTATATACGACCATGTTGTTGAATCACTTACAGAACAGTACAGTAATTATTTTGTCGGAATGGATGTTTCAGCTATTATTGAGCCATATATACAGCCAGCATATGAGAAAGCACTTGCTGATTATGATTTCAGCAGCATTGAGACGCAGGCTAAGGAAGAATTTGAATCTAAATATGGTGACAGCGACGACTGGAAATGGTATGAGCTTACAAGACAGGAACAGTATTCTTTTAAAGATTATGAATCCAGTGCAGACAGGATGAAAGCCATTGCCACGGTGTTTCCAATATTCTTTATAGTTGTAGCTGCTCTTGTCTGTCTTACAACAATGACAAGAATGGTAGCAGAGGACAGGGGACTTATAGGAACATATAAAGCACTAGGATACAGTAAAAAGGTGATAGCGTTCAAATACATAGCATATGCATTAATTGCTTCGGTTACTGGAGGAATAGCAGGCTGTATCATAGGTCTTAAGCTGTTTCCGCTTGTAATATATGATTCTTGGAATATAATATACCAGCTTCCGCCAATAGTGTACGACAGCCACATACTTCTTTCAATTATAGCCATTACTAGCATGATTTTAGTAACGGTTATAGCAGCCATTTTTTCATGCTACAGTGAGTTAGAAGAGGTTCCTTCAGAGCTTATGCGTCCGAAAGCACCTAAGAGCGGTAAGAAAATACTTCTTGAGCATATTACATTTATATGGAAACATATGTCATTCACAATGAAGGTTACTATGCGTAATCTGTTCCTGTATAAGAAGAGATTTCTTATGACTGTTGTAGGAATAGCAGGCTGCACGGCACTTATGACAGCAGGCTTTGGCATTAAGAACAGTATTGAAAGCCTTATACATAACCAGTACGGTGAGCTTATACATTATGACAGTGTTGCCACATTTACAGATGGGGTTACACAAGAGGATATGGATACTCTTGAAGGTGACCTGTCAGCAGACGGACACATTGATGATTTTCTGTTAAACTGTGGTTATTCTGATGATGTTAAGAGCAGTGAAGATACAGAGACAGCAGAATATGTCATAGTTGACGATAAGAATGCATTTAAAGATTATGTGACATTAAGAACAAGAAGAAAGCATAATGATGTGGTTCTTGGAGATTCAGGCGTTGTTATCACTGAAAAGCTCTCTAAAGATTTAGGAGTAAAGAAAGGCGATAAAATTACAGTAACATCATCTGCCGGAAAGCAGGCAGAGGCTGTTGTATCAAGCATTACAGAAATGTATGTTAATCATTATGTATATATAAGTACAGAATATTACAATGAACTTTTTGAAAATATTCCTGAACATAACAGAGTTCTTATTAAGATTAGCGGTGATGTTAATGAAACAGAAAGCTACATGGGCGATGAATATCTTTCAAGAGATTATATTAAGGGGGTGAGCTTCCTTAATGCCAATGTGACAAGATTCGAGAATATGATTCAGTCGCTTGATCTGGTAACATGGGTGCTTATAATATCAGCAGGCCTGCTGGCATTCGTTGTGTTATATAATCTTACTAATGTTAATATATCAGAGAGAAGAAGAGAAATTGCAACAATTAAGGTTCTTGGTTTCTTTGACCCGGAGGTAGGCATGTATGTGTACCGTGAGAATATATTCCTGACACTAATCGGTGGAGTGTTCGGACTGTTCTTAGGAAGACTTCTTCATATATACATAATGCTTACTGTAGAGATGGATGCAATAATGTTTGGATATGCCATTAAGCCGGTATCATATATATATTCATATCTTATAACACTGATTTTCTCAGTTGTAGTTAATCTGGCCATGTATGGAAAGTTAAAGAAACTTCCTATGGTCGAATCTTTAAAGTCAGTAGAATAAAACGGACAGCCCTTTCATATATTGTGAAAAACAATAGTGAAGGGGCTTGTTTTTGTATGACGAATCACTCTATAAAATCCTCCCGGATGAATTAATTAAAGACATTGGAATATATGCAGGATTACAGCATGTCAGGGAAATACGCCTGCGTATAGGAAGACTGCCTGCTGCCATATGTGATAATGGAGAACATATGGGAACAAGACCTGTAGATGAACATATGATAACAAGAATACTGTCAATAGCAACTAAGTATTCATCTTATGCATATGAATCCTGCATGTCAAATGGATTTCTGACAATCAAAGGCGGACACAGAATAGGACTTGGCGGACAGGTTATATGGGAGAATGGCAGGGTAAAGAATTTCTCACATGTGACATTCCTGTGTATAAGAATTGCTAAACAGATGAAGGGCTGTGCTGATAATATAATGGATGAGCTTTTAAAAGACGGGTTAAAGCACACTATTATAATATCACCGCCGGGCTTTGGAAAAACAACACTGCTTAGAGACATTATAAGACAGTTATCTGATATATATAGAAAAAATGTGGTTTTAATTGACGAACGATGTGAAATAGCGGCCTGTGTCAACGGAGTTCCATGTAATGATATTGGCTGCAGGACAGATGTTTTAGATGGCTGTAATAAACTTACAGGAGTATATATGGCTGTCCGCTCGCTGAGTCCTCAGGTTGTAGCAATGGATGAGATTGGTGGGGAAGATGATATTAAAGCTGTAAAATACTGCATTAAAAGTGGCTGCGCTGTAATAGGAACTGCACATGGAAGCGGTATATATGATACAGATGAAAGACTTGCAGGTCTTTTCGGAAAAAATGGATTTAAGAGAGCTGTAATATTGGAAAAATGTGGGGAGGCAGGAAAATGTCTGGATATATAGGCGGAATATTAATACTTTCAGGCTGTTTTATGTATGGTCTTTCATACAGCCAGAGATTAAAAAACAGAATAACAATATTGAAAGACATGGTAAGAATGCTTTCTGTAATGAACAATCATATAGGATATTCACTTATAGATATGACACAGATATTTGAACGTCTTGGAGATTTTGATATGTGTTCATATGTCAGGGATTTTACCGGATACATATACGAAGCATTGAATAAATCGGACATTGATACATTTGCATTGATATGGAATGAGGCTGCTGATAAAGCATTTGCAGGAATACTTGGCAAAAGACAACTGGAGATTATAAAAGAGGCAGGCTCTATAAGTACATTTATTGACAAGGACAGTCAGTTAAAACACATACAATCTGTTGTGTGTGAACTTAATGAGGAACTTGATGTGGTTAAGAATAATGCGGCAGGAAAGATGAAGGCTTATATCGTTACAGGAATATCAGCAGGACTTATACTTGTGATTGTACTTATATGAATCGGAGGTGAAGTATGGAGGTAAGCATAATATTCAAGATTGCAGCGGTGGGCATAGTTGTTTCAATACTTAACCAGATACTAAAGCATAATGGAAGAGATGACCAGGCAGCGCTTACAGCACTGGCGGGACTGCTTATTGTCATATACTGGATATTACCTTATATACTTGAATTGTTTACTACCATGAAGAAGCTTTTTGAATTGTGATAGGGGGTGGTACATATTAATGTGTTGTCGCTTTCGGTGTGTGCAGTTACAGGTGTGATTCTTGCTCTGGTTTTGAAAAGTACAGGCTCCTCAATGGGAACTTTTGTGTCTGTTGTTCTGTGTGTAGGAACAGCAATGCTTGTATTTAACGGGCTTATATCCGTGTATACAAGAATCAATATGTTTACGGCCGGTATTAATCAGGAATATATAAAGCTGATAGTCAAAGTTATAGGCATATCATATGTAACAGAAATATCATCAAATATATGTAAAGAAAATGGGTTTGCAGCACTTGCGTCAGCTATGGAAATATATGCCAGAATTTCCGTGGCAGGTTTATGCATACCCGTTATAGTAACACTTTTTGAAATTGTTTCAGAGGGGATTGTCTGACTAAGAAAATGACTGTCTTTATGATAGTGTTTCTGGCGGCGCTCATCATACAGAAAACATATATATATGCTCAGGATGAAAATACATTTAATTATGATTCGCTGACAGATGAAACTGATTATAGTGAAATAGACAGTACGCTTGATGATTATGGCTGGAAGGGGACATCTTTTAAAGAACTTGTCAGGTCGGTTGCAAGTTCGGATACAGATATAGGCTTTAACTTTACCGGAACAGTTACCGAGGCAATTATTTCTAACAGAACAGTTCTGATACAGATATTACTTTTATCTATATGCGCAATGTTTCTTACTGTTCTTGATAAAAATGCATCTGATTCAGCGATGCTTTTTATATCATTCATTCTTATGACGTTGATAGTTGCGGTGTTTATTAATGCAGCAAGGACAGGCTATGAATGTGTTCAGATGTCAGTTGAAATATATAAGGCACTCTGTCCGGTGTTTTTTCCGGCAGTTGCATATTCGTGTGGGGCATCAAGTGCTGCAGCATATTATGAAATAATTCTTTTTCTTATGTACATAGTTAATGTCCTTGTAAAAAATGTTCTTATGAGATGTAATTATGTATATATGATATTAGGCATGTTTGATACATTCAGTGAAAAAGATAAGTTCAACAAAATGTGCCAGCTTATAACAAAGATTATAAGACTGTCAGTAAAAGGAATGCTTATGTTTTTTCTGGGGCTTAACGGAATAAAAAGTCTGATACTACCATTAAGCGACTCACTTAAAATGTCCGTTTTATTCAAAGCTGTTTCTATGATTCCCGGCATTGGAAACAGTGCACAGACTGTATCTAAGACAATTGCAGGGTCTGCTGTGCTTGTCAAGAATTCTATTGGCGTGGCTGCGGTTATTGTTATGGCTGTAATAATAGGAATTCCTCTTCTTAAGCTTGTTGTCATGGCATTGTTATACCAGATTCTCGGAGCAGTATTGGAACCTGTGGCAGACAGCCGTATAGTCAAAGCTGTTCTTGTTCTGTCAGGAAGTCTTGAAAATATGATATATATGATTGCTGTCACAGTTGTTCTTATGTGCCTAACAATGGCAATTATATGCTTTGCAACTAATATTAATCTATATGTTTAAATGTGGTAATGTGCAATGACAGGTCTTATTAACTGGTTTAAAACAATATTTATTCTTGAAATTACAGGAGAGATTGCATTAAAGCTTGTGCCGCCAAAGTATAAGGAATTCATAGCATTTGTAATGAAACTGATACTTGTAATGGCAATAATAATTCCGCTTCTTAATATTACGAATACAGATATAAGTGAGATTACGGATGGTATAAGTAATGGATTTAAAACATATTCTAAGGAGAACGATAATGTCTCACAGGCTTTATATAATACTTCAGACAAGAAGATGGCTGAAAAAATAATAAGTGAAGATATTAACAGGACTGCAGCTTCTTACGGTCTGGAAGCTGTTTCTGTAAAATGCAGCTTCACATCAGACATGACGGCGGTCAGTATGATAAATGTATATGTTAAAGAAAACAATATTGCAGGCAATGATAATATTGACAGATTAAGAACAGATATAGCTGGCAGGTATGAAATATCTGTAGAACAGATAGATATCAGGGAGGCAGGCGTAAGTGGATAATGGTGGTAAAAATGAAGCATTTTTTACAGGATTACTGAATAAAACAAGGAAAGACAAAATATTTATAGTAATACTGGCAGGGATACTTATGATGGTGATTGCAATGCCAACTAAAAGTTCATCTGCAAAAAGTTATACAACAGGTCCGGTTATATCCACAGGGTCAGAAGATTATGAAAAAAATCTTGGTGAAGAACTACAGCAGATGCTTGAAAATACGGATGGAGTAGGTAAAGTAAAGGTCCTGGTAAAAACAACTGATACCAAAGAGGTTACCGGTGTATTAGTAGTGTGTGAGGGAGGTGATGATAAAAATCTGGTTGCTTATATCACGGATGCGATAAATGGCCTTTTAGGTGTTCCTGTACATAAAATTAAAGTGATGAAAATGTCGGAATAATTATTTTGGAGGCAGTTTTGAAAAGAGTAAAAAAGAATCATATTATAATTACGGCACTTGCTATAATGATAGCAGCAGCCGGGTATATTAATTATGCAGGTGACCTTGATAGTATAATTAAAGTTAAAGATAAAGAAAAGACGGCTGCGGTTGCAGCTGACAATGTGTCAACAGACAATAATGAAGCTGAGGCTGCTGACACAGATTTTACAGATGAGCCGGGAACTGTTATACTTACATCAGCAGGAGTTAAGTCAGAGGCTGTTGCAGCTGCAAAGTTAAACAGGGAACAGGTAAGAGCTTCAAGCATAGAGAATCTGAAAAGCATAGCTGATGATGCAGGTATTGCAGAGGATGCTAAGAAAGCTGCGGTTGAACAGCTTGCAAAGCTTGAGGACAATGCTGATAAAGAAACGGCAATAGAACTATTGTTATCAGCTAAAGGCTTTGATTCATCGGTAGTTACAGTATCTGATACCAATGTGGATGCTGTGGTTAATGTATCAGAGCTTTCAGATACAGATAAAGCACAGATTGAAGATATAATTAAAAGAAAAACTGGCTTTGCTGCGGATAAGATAACAATAAATATTTGCAATAATTAGTGTTTATGTTATAATCTTTTTAACTTTGAGTTAAATATGAATATATGGAGGACGGTTATGACAAAAGAGTTTGAAGATAGAGGTACAACTTATTCTATACATGAGAATGTTAATATTGGCGAAGTTAAGGTGGCTGATGAAGTTGTAGCTATTATTGCTGGTCTTGCTGCTACAGAGGTTGAAGGTGTTGACAGCCTTGGCGGTAATATCACTAGTGAAATCGTAAGCAAGCTTGGAATGAAGAATCTTTCTAAGGGTGTTAAGGTAACAGTTGAAGAGTCAAGTGTCCTTGTAGATATAACACTTAATCTTAAGTATGGAACACAGATACCAGCTGTTTCAGCTAAGGTTCAGGATAAGGTTAAGTCTGCAATAGAGACAATGACAGGACTTTCAGTTACAGAGGTCAACATTAAGGTTGCCAGTGTTAATGTAGAAAATTAAATTCAGGAGTTAAAAGATGACAAGATCTACAATGAGGGAGCATATTTTTAAGTTATTATTCAGAGCTCCTTTTATCGATAACAAAGATGAGTATGAAGAGCAGATTAATCTGTATTTTGCAGATGCAGATATGGTAGATGCTTCACATCTTAAGGAAGAAGAATATAATTACATCAAGGATAAGACATTAGCAATAGCAGAGCTTATACCTGAGCTTGATGAGAAAATCGATTCTGTATCTGAGGGATGGCCAACAAGCCGTCTAGGAAAGACAGAACTTTCTATTATGAGACTTGCTGTGTATGAGATGCTTTATGATGAGGATATTCCTACTAATGTAGCACTCAATGAAGCTGTTGAGCTTGCCAAGAAGTATGGCTCGGCTGACAGCACAGCAGCTTTTGTTAATGGTGTATTAGGCAAGTTAATTAAAGAGTAATGCAGTTTTTTGCATGTAAAGTGAGGATATATGGCTGGAGTATATACTGTAAAGCAGGTAAATTCCTATATTAAGAATATGTTTAAGCAGGATTTTCTGCTTAACTCGGTTTCTGTTAAGGGGGAGATATCTAATTGCAAGTATCATACCTCCGGTCATATTTATTTTACTTTAAAGGACGCAGATGCAGCACTTTCTGTCATTATGTTTGCAAGTCAGGCAGCAAAGCTTGCATTTAAGTTAAAGGATGGAATGTCAGTTGTTGTATCAGGAAGAGTTGATGTGTTTGATGCAGCGGGTAAATACCAGTTATATGCTAATACTGTGCAGCAGGAAGGTATTGGAGAACTGTACCAGAAATTTGAACAGCTAAAACAATATTATGAGGATATGGGATATTTTGCTAAAGAATATAAAAGACCACTTCCTGCATTTACGAAAAAATTAGGTGTTGTTACATCTAAGACAGGTGCAGCAGTTCAGGATATTATGAACATTTCCAAAAGGCGTAACCCTTATATCCAGATTGTACTTTATCCTGCATATGTTCAGGGAGAACATGCAAAGCAGTCAATTGTAAGCGGAATTACCAGACTTGATAAGATGGGGCTTGACTGTATTATAGTAGGACGAGGCGGCGGTTCAATAGAAGATTTATGGGCTTTTAATGAACCTGAGGTTGTAGAGGCTGTGTTTAACGCTTCAACACCAGTAATATCAGCAGTAGGACATGAGACAGATTTCACACTTACTGATTTTGTAGCTGATATGAGAGCACCCACACCTTCTGCTGCGGCAGAGCTTGCTGTTACAGAGGTAGCGGCTGTTGAGAACAGGATATATGAATATGAAAGACGATTAAAGCAGCAGATGATGTATTCGTTGTCTGCAAAAAGAGACTATCTGGAAAGATTAAAGCTACAGATGGAATATCTTAACCCTGTCAATCAGATATATGATAAAAGGCAGCGGCTTATGAATATGGAAGATAAGCTGAACATGTTAATAAAAAGATGTGCGGCTGAAAATAGAAACAGACTTCGTCTGTATGCTTCGAAACTTGAGGGCTTAAGTCCTTTAAGAAAGCTTGATATGGGCTATGGTTACATTGAGAATTCTGAAGGTAATAGAATTGTATCAGCCAGGCAGGTGTCGGAAGATGACGAGATTACAGTTTATCTTAAAGATGGAAGCATCAGATCTAAGGTTATTGAGGTAGGGGAAGCATGGCAAAAACATTAGAACAGTCATTTGAAAGACTTGAAGAAATAATTGCACAGATGGAAAAATCAGACACAACACTTGATGCATCATTTAAAATGTATCAGGAGGGGATGAAGCTTGTCGAAAGCTGTAATAACCAGCTTGACAAGGTTGAGAAACAAATCATAGTTTTGAATGATGATGGAGAACAGGACGATGAGTGATTTTAAGAATGAATTGGAACAGGAAGTAGAATTTATTAATGATTTAATATCAAGATATCTTCCTGATGAGACAGGACTTGATAAAAAAATAAGAGAAGCTATGAATTACAGCGTCAATGCAGGTGGCAAAAGAGTAAGACCAATGCTTATGCTTGAGGTGTATAAGCTGTGTGGAGGTGATGACTGTCAGGTTGTCTATCCATTTATGGCTGCTTTGGAATGTATTCATTCATATTCTCTTGTACATGATGATCTTCCAGCAATGGATAACGATGATTACAGAAGAGGAAGACTTACAACACATAAAGTATTTGGTGAAGATTTCGGAATACTTGCAGGAGACGGACTTCTTAATCTGGCATATGAGATTATGGCTGAAGCACTTATATCAGGTGAAGGAGATATGACGGCGAAAGCTAAAGCAATGGAAGTTATTGCAAGAAAAGCCGGAATAAAAGGAATGGTCGGTGGACAGGCTGTTGATGTTGAACTTACTGGAAAGGCATTATCTGATGAACAGCTTGATTTTATATTCAGATTAAAGACGGGAGCATTGATTGAAGCTGCATTTCTTGCAGGAGCATATCTTGCCGGCTGTGATGAGAAATCGGCTGACCGGTTATGCAGGGCAGCATCACTTATAGGATTTGCATTCCAGATAAGGGATGATATACTTGATGTGACAAGTTCGCTTCAGGAACTTGGTAAACCTGTATTTTCTGATGAAAAGAATAATAAAACAACATATGTTACTTTATACGGAATGGAAAAAGCCAAGGAAGATGTACAATCTATGTCTGATGAAGCTTTAGATATAATAAAGAGCGTGGGAAAGAATGAATTTTTAGAGGAAATTGTTCTTAACCTTATACACAGAAACAAATAAAGCAGGTGTGTTATGATTCTTGAAAAGATAAATAAACCAAATGATATAAAACAATTATCTCCAATTGAATATAATCAGCTTGCAGATGAAATCCGGAGATTTCTTATAGAAAAGATTAGTAAGACAGGTGGACATCTTGCATCTAATCTTGGCGTTGTAGAGCTTACGATGGCACTCCATCTGGCTTTTAATCTTCCACAGGATAAGCTGATATGGGATGTAGGACATCAGTCTTATACGCATAAGATTCTTACCGGAAGAAAGAATCAGTTTGACCAGTTAAGAAAGTTTGGCGGAATGAGTGGCTTCCCTAAAAGAAATGAAAGCCATTTTGATGCATTTGATACAGGACACAGCTCAACATCGATATCTGCGGGATTAGGACTTGTTAAAGCAAGAGATTTAAAGAATGAACATTATAGTGTCGTATCTGTTATAGGTGATGGTGCACTTACAGGTGGAATGGCCTATGAGGCACTTAATAATGCTTCTTCACTTAAGACTAATTTTATTATTGTGCTAAATGATAATACTATGTCAATAGCCAAGAATGTTGGCGGTGTACCACATATGCTTAGTAATATCAGGTCATCAGATTCATATTATGACCTTAAGGAGAATGTGGCTAATACTCTGTATAAGCTTCCGGGTGGAGATCATATTGTAGAAAGAATCAAGAAAACCAAGAGTAATCTTAAGCAGATAATACTTCCAGGACAAATGTTTGAATGTATGGGAATATCTTATCTTGGCCCGGTTAATGGACATGATATTGAGAAGCTTATTAAGGTGTTTCATGTTGCTAAACGAATTAACGGTGCAGTTATCATCCATGTTGTAACACATAAAGGACATGGATATAAACCTGCAGAGCGTAATCCGGCTAAGTTTCATGGAATAGGACCATTTGATATTGTAACAGGAAAAGAATTGAAATCATCTGATAAGCCGACTTATTCTGATGTGTTTTCGGAAAAAATATGCCAGCTTGCCAAAAAGGATAAGTCAATTGTTGCAGTTACTGCAGCAATGCCTGATGGAACAGGACTTAATAAATTCTCCAAGTGGTTTCCTGACAGATTCTTTGATGTCGGAATCGCAGAAGAGCATGCTGTTACGTTTTCGGCTGGAATGGCAGCAGGTGGTCTTAAACCTGTATTTGCTGTGTATTCTTCATTTTTACAAAGAGCTTATGACCAGATACTTCACGATGTATGTATCCAGCATCTTCATGTGGTATTTGCAATTGACAGGGCAGGGCTTGTTGGAAGTGATGGTGAGACACATCAGGGTATATTCGACCTTTCATTTCTGACTTCAATTCCAAACATGACTGTTATGGCACCTAAGAATGGCAGTGAACTTTCAGAAATGCTTGAATTCGCTCTGCTTAACTTTAATTCTCCGATTGCAATAAGATATCCAAGAGGTCAGGCGTATGATGGTCTTGAAGAGCATAATGCACCAATCCGGTACGGAAAAGCCGAGATGATTATTGAAGAGTCTGATATTGCACTTGTTGCAGCAGGCAATATGCTTATTACGGCACAGGCAGTCAGAGAAAAGCTTAAAGAAAAGGGTTATAATATAACAATTGTCAATGAGCGTTTTATTAAGCCGGTTGATACCGATATGCTGGACAGATTATCAGAGTCTCACAGACTTATAGTTACTATGGAAGAAAATGTTTTGTCAGGTGGCTTTGGTGAAGCGGTCTGTCAATATTATGATGATACATGTAATGATATAGATGTACTTAATATTGCACTGCCAGATGATTATGTTGAACATGGCAATGTTGATATTCTGCGACGGGAATCAGGTGTTGACAGAGACAGTATTATTGCGAAGGTGCTTAACAGATGGGCAAATGTATTGAATAAGGATAAGAGTAATGAGTAAAGAAAGATTAGATGTTTTATTAGTTAATAAAGGGCTTGCGACTTCAAGAGAGAAGGCAAAAGCTATTATTATGTCCGGTAATGTATATGTTGACGGACAGAAGGAAGACAAGGCAGGTCAGTCATTTCCTGATACTGCAGTGATAGAGGTCCGCGGAACAACTCTTAAGTATGTCAGCCGTGGTGGTCTTAAGCTTGAGAAAGCTATGCAGAATTTTGATGTGACGCTTGAAGGCAAGATATGTATGGATGTAGGTTCATCAACGGGTGGATTCACTGACTGCATGCTTCAGAACGGTGCAATTAAAGTCTATGCTGTCGATGTAGGACATGGACAGCTTGACTGGAAGTTGCGCAATGATGAGAGAGTTGTATGCATGGAAAAAACTAATATCCGTTATGTAACCCCTGATGATGTTGCGGACAGAATACAGTTTTCAAGTATAGATGTATCATTTATCTCACTTACTAAGGTACTTACTCCAGTAAGAAATCTTCTTACAGATGATGGCCAGATAGTGTGTCTTATCAAGCCGCAGTTTGAGGCAGGACGTGAGAAGGTAGGAAAGCATGGCGTTGTAAGAGATAAAGATGTGCATATAGAAGTAATCAATAAGGTTATTGATTATGCAATGTCAATAGGATTTGAAATCCTTAATCTTGAGTTCAGTCCTGTTAAGGGACCTGAGGGTAATATTGAGTATCTGCTGCATTTGCAGAAAATTGCAGAACCACAGATAAAGGAAATTCCATTTATTGTAGAAAATGTAGTTGAAAAAGCTCACGAAGTATTGTAATATATATTTAATTCTTTTCGTATACTAAATGAGGTTCAGCATGAAATATTTTTATATTGTTACTAACAGATTTAAAGATCCTGATGGTGTTAATACAAGAAAGATTGCACATTTTTTACGCTCAAAAGGAGCTGAATGTGTATGCCAGATAGAACAGGAAAAGGCATTTAATAAAACAGGTTCATACAGTGATGTAAGACTGGTTCCTGATAATACTGAATGTGTTATTGTTCTTGGAGGTGATGGTACACTTATTCAGGCATCAAGGGAGTTGTCTGAGAAGGATATTCCTTTTATAGGCGTTAACATCGGGACTCTTGGTTATCTTACAGACACAGATATGTCAAGCTTTGAGGAGACATTAGAGAGTCTTCTTAGAGACGATTATGAGATTGACAGACGCATGATGCTTGATGGATGTATATATCGCGGTGAAGAACGCATTTTTTCTGATATGGCACTTAATGATGTTGTAATTAACAGAAATGGTGCTTTAAGAATTATTGATTTTGATATATATGTCAATGGCGAGTATCTTAATACATATTCGGCTGACGGGGTAATTGTTTCGACCGCAACAGGATCGACAGCGTACAGTCTGTCAGCAGGAGGACCTATAATACAGCCGACAGCAAGACTTATAATGGTGACACCTATATGTCCGCATTCACTTAATCAGAGAAGTATTATATTTGCTGCCGATGATGAGATTATGATTGAGATGAAGGATAATAAAAGCTCATCAGGAAGAATGACGGGTTCTCTTAAGAATGACAGCGCAAGAGTTGCCACATTTGATGGAGAAAGCTTCTGTGAAGTTGTAACGGGAGACAGAATTGTTATTACGCAGTCAGAGCGTATATCAAGATTTGTCAAGACAAGCAGAATTTCATTCTTAGAGAGAATAAGGAACAAAATGTAGTTGGGGATAATTATGAAAACAGACAGACATAAAAAGATATTAGAAGTAATTGACAGATACGAAGTTGGAACACAGGAGGAGCTGGCAAAGATTCTGAACGATGAAGGCTATAATGTTACGCAGGCTACTGTTTCAAGAGATATAAGAGAACTTAATCTGTCAAAAGTTTCTGTGGATGGTAAGAGAACAAGGTATGCAACACTTACAAAGGACAAACCTGTTGCAAGTGATAAATTTTTAACGGTTCTTAAAGAAGGCTTTGTATCAATGGATATGGCACAGAATATTCTTGTAATTAAGACTGCACCTGGAATGGCAATGGCTGTATGTGCAGCAATAGATGCACTGGAATGGAATGAGATTGTAGGTTCTATTGCAGGAGATGATACTATCATGTGTGCAGTAAGGACAGTTAATGATACTTTGCTTGTTATGAACAAGATTAAGAAACTTATTAAGAATAATTAATAGACAGAATTGAAAGGCAGGATATGTTAGTTAATTTACATGTTAAGAATCTTGCACTTATAGAAGAAGAGAATATTGATTTTGATGAAGGACTTAATATACTTTCTGGTGAAACCGGTGCAGGTAAATCTATTATTCTCGGTTCTATTAATGCTGCATTAGGAAGCAAGACATCACCTGATTTTATAAGGTCAGGATGTGAATATGGACTTTCAGAGATAACATTTGCAATACCAGAAGATAAGATTGAACGAATCAAAGAACTGGGGGTTATATCATGTGATGACGGTGAACTTGTTATTTCGAGGAAAATTATGGCAAATCGTTCGCAGATTAAGGTTAACGGACAGTCTTTTACATCAGCCCAGACAAGAGTTCTTGCACATGAATTGATTGATATTCACGGACAGCATGATAACCAGCTTCTTATGGATGAGAGTAATCATTTGTCTGTTATTGATGCTTATGATAACAGCATCATTCCACTTCTTGACTCGTATAAAGACTGCTATAAAGAATATGCTATATGTAGAAAAGCATATGAAAGTCTTTCTGGTGATGATGAATCAAGGATTAAAGAGATAGCTTTTCTTCAATATGAAATCAATGAGCTTGAATCAGCTGCTTTAAAACCTGGAGAAGATGAACAGATTGAAGCTGATTACCGGAGAATGAGTAACTTCCAGAAGATTGCAGGAAATCTTTCTGAGGTGTCGATGCTGCTTTCAGAAGGTGACAATAATCTTAGTGATATGGCAGGAGCTGCATTAAAGAATATGATAGCTGCAAGCGAATATGATGAATCTTTGAAAAATGACTGTGATATTCTAGCTGATATTGAGAATCTTATATCAGATGTGGCTCATAACCTTTCATCTTATATGGATGATTTTACATTTGACCAGTCTGAATTCAATACACTTGAAGAAAGACTTGATATGATTAATTCTCTTAAGATGAAATATGGCAAGTCGATTGAAGATATATTATCTGTTCTTGATGATAAGAAACAGAAGTTATCTGAATATGAGAATTATGATGAAGTTGTTGCTGCAAGAAAAGCTGAATATGATAGAGCTTATAAAAAACTTATGAATGCGGCTTCTCTTTTAAGCAGCCAGAGGAAGAAAACAGCACTAAATTTTTCGCAGGATATAATAAATGCCTTAAAACAGCTTAATTTTCTTGATGTAAGATTTGAAGCTGAATTTGAAGAGAAAAATCCTGATTCAACCGGAACTGACAATGTCAGGTTTATGATATCAACTAATCCGGGTGAAGATATGAAGCCTCTTGCAAAGATTGCATCAGGTGGAGAATTGTCAAGAATCATGCTTGCTATTAAAAGTGTAATTGCAGAGACAGATGTATCCAAAACACTGATATTTGATGAGATTGATGCAGGAATCAGCGGAAAGACGGCACAGCTTGTTGCAGAGAAGTTAAATACACTCTCAAAAACTCATCAGATAATATGCATTACCCATCTGCCTCAGATTGCGGCAATGGCTGATAATCACTATGTTATTGAGAAGTCTACTAAAGATAATCGGACAATAAGTAACATAACAAAGCTTTCATATGATGAAAGTATAGGTGAGTTAGCAAGAATGCTTGGCGGTTCAAGTATTACAGATGCAGTTGTGTCTAATGCAAAAGAACTTAAGAATATGGCACAGACGGCAAAAAATAATTAAATACATTTTAACTGAATTTACAGTAATACCCTTTTTTAAAAGTATTTCATTGGTCAATACTAATCTTAGAAGGATGGTGGATTGATATGAAGAATTTTAAAAAAGGGTTAATTTATGCCGCGTTTCTGGTATTTTGCATATGTTTTGGAGCTGATATATACTGTAATTCGATTAAGAATAAGATTCCAGATAAGCTATATATATATAAGCAGGACAAGGCTGTATTTTCAATGGACATACCTGTTGTCGGAACTGTATATGACAGTAGTAATAACATATGTGCCGATAATATTGATTTTGGAAAACAGGTTACAATCCAGTCAGGAGATACCGGTCAGTATTATGTGGATTATAAACTTTTCGGACTGCTTCCTGTCGCAAGGACACATATGGAGGTAGTCGATGAAAAATATATTTATTCTGGTGGTTTTCAGGTCGGTATATATCTTAAATGTAATGGCGTATATGTTGTTAATACAGAAACTATATGCACATATGATGGGCAGAATGTTGTTCCTGCCAAAGGAAAGATTAATAAAGGTGATTATATAATTAAAGTTAATGGCTCTCAGACAGATACGAAAGAAGAACTTTTAAAGGCGGTGTCAGAATCGGCTGGAAATAGTATGGACATAACTGTCAGGCGGGACGGTCAGGAGATTGAAGAGCAGATTATACCTGTAAAAAACGTTGCAGGAGAATATAAACTTGGAATCTGGGTTAAAGATGATACGCAAGGTGTTGGAACTGTTACTTATGTGTGTGAAGATGGCACATTTGCAGCATTAGGACATGGGATATCGGATAACGAAACAGGGAATGTACTCGATATAAGGGATGGTATGATATACAGAACAAGGATTCTGTCTATTGTACCCGGAAAAAATGGAGAGCCGGGAGAGCTTCTTGGTACGATTGATTACAGAGAGGACAACATAGGAAGTATAAGACGTAATACTGATAAAGGCATATATGGTGAAAATGCGTACTCTTTATATAAGGAGTATTCACCTGAACTGATGAAAGCAGCCGGGTCATATGAAGCTTCAAAAGGAACAGCATATGTAAGGTTTTATAACAATGGCAGTTTTCATGATTATGAAATTGATATAACAGATTTAAAGTATGGCGATTCTAAGAATATAACATTTAAGGTAACGTCAGGAGAACTTCTCAAGCTGACTAATGGAATTGTTCAGGGTATGAGTGGAAGCCCGATTATTCAGAATGGAAAGATAATTGGGGCTGTCACACATGTATTTGTTGATGATTCTACTTGCGGATATGGTATATTTATTGATAGAATGCTGGATAAAGACGAAAAAGAAACTAATTAAGAAAAGGATTATGATACGATGGAAAGAGAGAAATTTGGCAGCAGACTTGGATTCATACTTATAAGTGCAGGCTGCGCAATCGGAATTGGAAATGTATGGCGTTTTCCATATGTTGCAGGCAATAATGGAGGTGGAATATTTGTTTTATTATATATGTTGTTCCTTCTTATGTTTGGAATTCCTGTACTATCAATGGAACTTGCAATGGGAAGAGCTTCTAAAAGCAGTATAATAAGGGCATATCATGAACTGGAGCGACCTGGACAGAAGTGGCATATTCATGGATATCTTGGAATGATAGGCAATTATATACTTTTGTTCTTCTATACTACTGTTTCAGGATGGATGTTAGGATATTTTATTAAGTATGTAACTGGTGATATTACTAAAAATACTGACAGTTCACAGATGTTTGCTGATGTAATTGCTAATCCATGGATAATGTTTGTATGGATGGCAGTGATAGTTCTTATTGCGGTTATTGTCTGCAGTATGGGACTCCAGAATGGTGTTGAGAAGATTACAAAATATATGATGCTTATTCTTCTTGGACTTATTGTTGTTCTTGCTATCCACAGTCTTACGCTTGATGGTGCCGCAAAGGGAATGCAATATTTTCTTATTCCTGATATGAATAAGATTGAAGAGGCTGGTCTTGGAAATATTATTATTGAGGCAATGAGGCAGGCATTCTTTACTTTAAGTGTTGGAATGGGCTCAATGATGATATTTGGAAGCTATATCGGAAAAGAACGCGCGCTTGTAGGAGAGGGAATACAGATTACATTACTTGACACATTTGTTGCAATTATGTCAGGAGTTATCATATTTCCAGCATGTATGTCATATAATATACCAACAGACAGTGGCCCAAGCCTTATATTTGTCACACTTCCAAAGGTGTTCGAACATATGTCAGGTGGAAGATTCTGGGGCGCAATGTTTTTCCTTTTTATGACATTTGCGGCATTATCCACAGTTATTGCTGTTCTGGAGAATATTATTGCATGCAATATGGAAGCTTTTGGATGGAACCGTAAGAAAGCAGGTGTAATTAACCTGTTTATTATAATTATCATGAGTATCCCATGCATTCTTGGGTTCAATGTATTAAGCGGATTTACACCGCTTGGCGCTGGAACTAATGTGCTTGATCTGGAAGATTTTCTTGTAAGCAGTCTTATTCTTCCTATAGGAAGCTTTGTTATACTTCTATTCTGTACGACTAAGCTTGGCTGGGGATATGATAATTATATGAATGAAGTTAATACAGGAAAGGGTATCGGCATGCCTAAGATTTTTAAGTTTTATCTTAAATATATCCTGCCTCTGATTATTTTATTCATTATTATTGATGGTTTGATTTAATAAACAAAAACTGTGTCGAATTTTGTCGAATGCTGCGATATCTTGCGATAAAAAGTGCTTGCAGACTGCTGCTGTAAAAACTATACTAACTATTGTGAAGTTGAAAAATGTCGGATTATTTAATTTTCACATTATGAAAGGGCTTGAATGTATGGAGAGAACTAAAATAGCTATCGCAGATGATAATCAGAGTATTCTGGAGGCATTAAGGAGTGTAATTGATGAGGAAGATGACATGAGAATTGTTGGAACGGCTGATAATGGTGCAGATACCGTGAAAATGATTCATGAGAGCCAGCCGGATGTTGTTTTACTTGATCTTATAATGCCTGGGATAGATGGAATTACTGTTATGGAAAAAGTAAGGGCAGACAAAACGTTAGATTCAAAGCCAGACTTTATTGTAATAAGCGCTATAGGCAGAGACAGTGTAACTGAGGATGCATTTAATATGGGAGCAGCATATTACATAATGAAACCATTTGACAATGAGGTGCTGGTTAACAGAATACGATACATAAGAAATCAGCATAACAAAGTAAATGTTAAAACAGTGCCAAGAGAACCGGTTTCTATTACAGACAGAAATCTTGAGACAGATATAACAAATATAATTCATGATATCGGGATTCCGGCACATATTAAAGGTTATCAGTATCTTAGGGATTCAATTACTTTATCAGTAAAGGATGCAGAAATTATAAACAGTGTTACAAAAGTACTTTATCCAACTATTGCAAGAAAATACGAAACTACACCCAGCAGGGTAGAGAGAGCTATAAGACATGCAATTGAAGTTGCATGGAATCGTGGTAATACAGATACACTGAATGATCTGTTTGGGTATACTATTAACTGTGGAAAAGGAAAGCCAACTAATTCAGAATTCATCGCATTGATTTCGGATAAAATCCGTCTGCAGTACAATATTAGATAATATTTAATATAAAAATGTTCACATATTTTTCATGTATATTTAATTGTAAAGCCTTGATAAATAGCAGCGTTTATATTATAATTACAAAATCGTAAACGATTTTTAACAATTTTGTAATAATTATTTTAGTTGAGGTTATATATGCGTAAGAGAATATTTAAAGGTTTTGCAGCCGTGTTATTATCATCTACATTAACTGTATCCACAGTATTTGCTGTATTTGCAGATGACGTTGATAAGTTAAAGCAGCAGAAGCAACAGACACAACAGGAATTGGATAATCTTCAGGATCAGTGGGCTTATCTGTTACAACAGATGGATGATCTGGAACTTAAGATGGCTAATAAATCTGATGAAATAGATGCAGCTAATGTAAAACTTGAAGAGGCAGAGAAGATTCAGTCAGCGCAATATGAGGATATGAAGCTTCGTATCAAGTATATGTATGAAGACCAGTCTGTATCATTAGCTGAAGTTTTCCTTACTTCATCAGACATGAGTACAATGCTTAATAAAGCAGTGTATATGCAGGAAGTTTATAATTATGACAGAAACAAGCTTGATGAAATGGCTCAGACAGCTAGTGAAATCAAGGAACTCAAGGAAAAACTTGAAAGTGATAAGCAGGAACTTGATGAAGCGCAGACACAGCTTACTGAGAAGCAGGCATTGCTTTATAGTACTATTCAGGAAACACAGGCTAAGGCTGATGATGTAAACAGCCAGCTTGAATCAGCTGTTAAGAAAGCGGCAGAAGTTGCGGCTAAGAGAGAACAGGAACGTCAGGCAGCAGCGGCGAAACAGAACCAGCAGATTAATACAACAGTTACACCGGCAAAGGGTGATTCATCTGTAGCAAGTGGTGTTGTTTCACTTGCATATTCACTTCTTGGAGTTCCATATGTAAGCGGTGGAAGTTCACCATCAGGTTTTGACTGCTCAGGATTTACTTCTTATCTGTTCAGACAGTATGGAATTAGTATTTCAAGATCATCAAGTGCCCAGGCATATGGTGGTACAGCGGTTAACGGACTTGCCAATGCACAGCCTGGCGATGTTATATGTTATCCGGGACATGTTGGATTATATGTAGGTGGGGGACAGATGATTCATGCTAATGTTCCAGGCGGTTCAGTAAGGCTTGTTGGTGTTAATTCAATAGGTATGAGTGTAATTGCTATAAGACGTTACTGGTAATATTATAATATATGTGATATAATGAGTGCAGTTTTACAAGGACTGCACTTATTTTTTTATAAATGCATGAAGAGTATGGGATTATAATTAAGAAGAAATGAGGACTAATGTATGAAAAATGTATTGTTGATTGCATCAGAGGCTGTACCATTTATTAAGACAGGCGGACTTGCTGACGTTGCAGGTTCACTTCCTAAGTATTTTGACAAGACTAAGTTTGATGTAAGGGTAATGATACCTAAGTATACATGTATACCTTGGGAGTATCGTGAAAAGATGGTTTATAAGACACATTTTTACATAGATCTTGCATGGAGAACACAGTATGTAGGTGTTTTTGAATTAGAGTGGAATGGTGTGACATTTTACTTTATTGATAATGAATTCTATTTTGGTGGTAATAAGCCATACAGCTGGATTCATGAGGATATTGAGAAGTTTGCATTCTTTAGCAAGGCTGCACTTTCAGCTCTTCCTGTGCTTGGCTTCAGACCAGACATAATTCATTGTAATGACTGGCAGACAGGTCTTATTCCTGTATATCTTAAGGAAAGATTCTCTCAGGGAGAGTTTTATCAGGGTATCAAGTCTATTATGACTATACATAATCTTAAGTTCCAGGGCATATGGGATCTTAAGAAAGTTAAGGATATTACAGGACTTCCGGATGAATATTTTACATCAGATAAGCTTGAAGCCTATGATGATGCTAATTACTTAAAAGGTGGTATTGTATATGCTGACAGGGTTACAACTGTAAGTGAAACTTATGCAGAAGAGATAAAGACACCGTTTTATGGTGAGAATCTTGATGGCCTTATGAGAGCAAGATCTAATGTTTTATCTGGTATTGTTAATGGTATTGATTATGATGAATATAACCCAGAGACAGATAAGAGAATTTACAACAACTATAATCAGGTAACCTTTAGAAAAGAAAAGTGGAAGAACAAGGTTGCACTTCAGAAGGAACTTGGACTCACAGAGGATAAGGGTAAGTTTATGATTGGGCTTGTATCGAGACTTACAGACCAGAAGGGACTTGATCTTGTAGCATATGTTATGGATCAGCTTTGTGCAGAAGATGTACAGTTTGTTGTTCTTGGTACCGGTGAAGAGAGATATGAGAATATGTTCAGACATTATGACTGGAAATATAATGACAGAGTATCAGCTAATATATATTATTCAGAAGATATGTCACATAAGGTATATGCAGCCTGTGATGCATTTCTTATGCCGTCATTATTCGAACCTTGCGGTCTTTCACAGCTAATGAGCCTTAGATATGGAACAGTTCCTATAGTAAGAGAAACAGGTGGCCTTAAGGATACTGTAGAGCCATATAACGAATATGAAGGTAAGGGAACAGGATTTTCTTTTGCTAATTATAATGCACACGAGATGCTTGGTATTGTTAATTATGCTAAGGATGTATATTACAATCATAAGAGAGAGTGGAATAAGATTGTTGACAGGGGAATGAAGACAGACTTCTCATGGAACAGTTCAGCTAGAAAGTATGAAGAACTTTATAATTCACTTTAATTAAGTGACAGTTTTGTATTTAACGGTGATTTTCTATAAAAGAAAAAGGAAGCTGCGATAAAAGCAACTTCCTTTTTTAATGCAGGTGGCGGGACTTGAACCCGCACGATGTTACCACCGGCAGATTTTGAGTCTGCTGCGTCTGCCATTCCGCCACACCTGCGCGACTTTGATAGTTTATCATAATAAATCTTAAAAATCAAGTAAAGAATACTTGCGTACATAATAAATTTCGAATATTATTTTATTATTGTATTATAATCCTTTTATGGAGGCGTTTATGGATAACTGTAAGGAAATCCAGAGCAGGATAGAAAGCTTTGAACATGGCAATCTGTCACTTAAAGATGAAGAAGCATTTACCAATCATATTCTTAACTGTGCAGACTGTCGTGAAGAGATGGAGATATATTATATAATTTTATATGGATTAGAAGATGATAATGAGAAAAGAACAGAGAACAGCAGATATAGTGCATATTTAGATGCATTTGATTTTACAGGGCTGGTTGAGCAGAAGCTTAAGGACAGTGAGGCTAAATGTTTGTTTTTAAGACAATGGACTCATTTTACCAGGGTAAGATATATTTTTGTTTCTACAGTTATGGTTCTTACAGCATTGCTTCTTATCATTATTAAATTCTTTTAAAGATGGGAGATTGTTATGGGTGAAAAACTTATATTAATAGATGGACACAGCATATTAAATAGGGCATTTTACGGAGTTCCTGACCTTACTAATGCAGAAGGCATACATACCAATGCCATGTATGGCTTTCTTAATATTTTATTTAAATTTCTTGATGAAGAAAAGCCTGACTATATTACGGTTGCATTTGATTTATCTACACCGACATTCAGACATAAGGCATTTGATGGATATAAAGGAACAAGAAAGCCTATGCAGCCAGAACTAAAGCAGCAGGTTCCTCTTATGAAGGAACTGCTTAAAGCAATGAATATTACAGTTGTCGAGCAGGAGGGATACGAAGCTGATGATATTCTAGGTACAATTGCGAAGGAAAGTGCTGCTAAAGGAATAGATGTATCAATTGTTTCAGGTGACAGAGATTTGCTTCAGCTGGCAGATGAGCATATTAAGATAAGAATACCAAAGACAAAGAAAGGTGTAACAGAGGTTGAAGATTATTATCCATCAGATGTATTTGAACTGTATGGAGTTACTCCTCATGAATTTATAGATGTTAAAGCCCTTATGGGGGATACATCTGATAATATACCGGGAGCACCTGGAGTTGGACCTAAGACAGCGTCGGCTATTATTCAGAAATATCATAGTCTTGATAATGTTTTTGAACATCTAGAGGAGTTGAAGCCGCCTAAAGCTAAAACATCAATAACTGAGAATGTTGAGCAGATTAAGATGAGCAGATTCTTGTCAGAGATTAAAATTGATGTTCCGATTGATTATAAAGTTGAAGATTCTAAAGCAGGTGATTTCTTTAATGAGAATTCATATGAACTTTTTAAGAAATATAATTTTAAAAATATGTTAAAGAAGTTTGAAAATACAGATATAATTGCTAAAGACCCTGAATGTTATGAATATTTCAAGAAAATATCTGATTTTGCTGAGGTTGAAAATGTATTTAACAAAGCGGTGGATATAGCAGGCGGAATTGAAAAAATCGGACTTTCTATTGTAAGAGAAAGTGAACTCACTGCAGTTGGAATAACACTATCAGATACAGAAATATATTATATTCCGGTATCAGGCTTTGTTACAGAGAGCTATCTTGCAGACCGTCTGTCAGATGTTGTAAGAGCGGCTTCCAACAGAAATATAGCATCTGCCAATATTAAAGATTACCTTGATATATTTGAAAAAGACAAGATAAATGGCTATCCGCTTGTTTCAGAAAAAGCATTTATTGATACTGCAATTGCGGCATATCTGCTTCATCCAAGTAACGAAAGTTATGATTATGAAAGTCTTGGAAGAGAGTTTTTATCATTAACATATCCTTCAAAAACAGAACTTCTGGGTAAATTGTCAATTAATAAGGCAGTAAATGAAGCGGAAGACAATCTTATTAAGTATGCATGCCTTTCATCATATGCTTATTACAAATGTGCTGATAAAATTACAGAACAGTTAAAGAGTGAGAATATGTATGAACTTTTTGAAACTATAGAAATGCCTCTTATATTTGTTCTTTTTGAAATGCAGCAGCAAGGCATAAGTGTTGATAAACAGGCACTTGTTGATTATTCAAAGGTACTTGGTACTAAGATTTTGGTTCTTGAGAAAGAGATATATGAAGCAGCAGGCGAAGAGTTCAATATCAATTCACCAAAGCAGCTTGGTGTAATACTTTTTGAAAAGCTTGGAATGCCTAACGGAAAGAAGACAAAGAGTGGCTATTCAACAGCCGCAGACGTACTTGAAAAGCTTGCACCTGATTATCCGGTTGTAAGTAAGATTCTTGAATACAGACAGTTATCAAAGCTTAAATCAACTTATGCTGACGGTCTTACACAGTATATATCAGAAGATGGAAGAATTCATGGTACATTTAATCAGACAATAACTGCTACTGGAAGAATAAGCAGTACAGAGCCTAATCTTCAGAATATTCCTATAAGAATGGAGATGGGTAAGGCTATAAGAAAGGTATTTGTTCCAAAGAATGGCTTTGTATTCTTGGATGCTGACTACTCTCAGATAGAGTTAAGAATTCTTGCTCATATGTCAGGGGATGAGAAGCTCATTGAGGCGTATAATTCATCAGCAGATATCCACAGAGCAACGGCGGCACAGGTCTTTGGCGTACCGCTCGATGAGGTTACTGATGAACAGAGAAGAAATGCCAAGGCAGTTAATTTTGGCATTATCTATGGAATGAGTTCATTTGGATTAAGTCAGGATCTTAGTATTTCAAGAAAAGAAGCTAAAGAGTATATTGAAAGATATTTTGCAAGCTATCCGACTATCAAGACATTTATTGACGGACTCGTAAGTGATGCCAAAGAAAAAGGATATTCACTTACAATGTACAATAGAAGAAGAGAAATTCCAGAGATTAAATCTTCTAATTTCATGCAGCGTTCTTTTGGAGAGAGAGTTGCCATGAATGCACCGATTCAGGGAACTGCAGCTGATATTATAAAGCTGGCAATGATTAATGTATATAATGCACTTAAGGAGCATAATCTCAGGTCAAGACTTATATTGCAGGTTCATGATGAGCTTCTTGTTGAGACGGCAGAGGATGAGGTTGAAACTGTAAAGCAGATTATGCTTGATGGAATGAAGAATGCAGTAAGCCTTAAAGTTCCTCTTGAGGTAGATTTAAAGGAAGGAAAAGACTGGCTGGAGGCACACTAATGAAAGTTATTGGAATCACAGGTGGTGTAGGAGCAGGAAAATCTTCTGTTCTTGCACTCCTTAAAGAAATGTGTTCCTGCGACATTATACAGGCAGACCTTGTTGCAAGAAATATATACCACTCAGGTAATATTGGATTTAAAAAGGTCGTTGATATATTCGGGGAGCAGATTGTAGGAGAAGATGGAGAGATAAACAGACCTCTTCTCGCAGATATTATATTTAAGAACCCTAATAAGAGAATCGTTCTTAACAGCATAATTCATCCTCTTGTAAAACAAGAGATTATTAATCTGATTAATAATCATAAGATAGCAGGTGATGTTGATTACTGTTTTGTTGAGGCAGCACTGCTTATTGAAGATCACTATGATATATTCATGGATGAGATATGGTATATATATGTTTCGGAAGATGAGAGAAGAAAAAGACTTGCTGCTTCAAGAGGCTATTCTGATGAAAAGATATCAGACATATTTAAAAGTCAGCTATCTGATGCTGAGTTCAGAAAGCATGCAGATAAAGTGATTAATAATGGCGCAGATATTGAAAAAACACGCGTCCAGCTTGAGATTATACTTGGAATATGATACATTATACATAATTTGTTTATTCTAGAGGTAGGGTATGGATAATACACAGTCAAGAAATGAGACCCTTGTTTTTGGTCTTGATATAGGAACAAGAAGTATTGTCGGTGTTGTGGGATACATGGAAAGGAACCGTTTTAAGGTTATTGCAATGGCTGAGCAGAAGCATGAAACCAGAGCAATGCTTGATGGTCAGATTCATGATATCTATAAAGTTGGCGATACAATCAGAAAAGTTAAGAATTCTCTTGAGAATCAGCTAGAAAGGGAACTTTCAGATGTATGCATTGCTGCTGCCGGACGAGTTCTTAAAACTGTTAATTCGTCTGCTGAATATGAATTTGAAGAAGAAACACGGGTTACACAGGAACATATCTATTCACTTAATCTTCTGGCAGTTGAGAATGCACATAATAAGATTAACGAAAAAGAAGATAAAGCAAGATTTTATTGTGTCGGAAACACCCCTATAAGATATCAGCTTAACGGTTATGATATTAATAATCTTGAGGGACATAAGGCTTCTAAGATTTCAGTTGAACTTATTGCTACATTTTTGCCGGAAGAGGTAGTTGATGGACTTTATGAAGCTGTTGAATATGCCGGACTTAATGTTGCAAGTCTTACATTAGAGCCTATAGCAGCCATGAATATAGCAATTCCTGAGCAGTACAGGCTCCTTAACATAGGGCTTGTTGATGTAGGTGCAGGAACATCAGATATCTGTCTTACAAAGGATGGCTGTATAATTGCTTATGGCATGATACCTTGCGCAGGTGATGAGATAACCGAGTGTATCGCAAAAACTTACCTTGTTGATTTTAATACTGCTGAAAAGATTAAAATGTCTGCAAGTACTAAGAAAAAAGGATTTGTAACATTTAAAGATATCATGGGTATTACGCAGAAGGTAGATGCACTTGAAATAAGAAATGCAGCAGCTGATGTTGTGAATGCGATGGCAAAGGATGTTGCGGAAAAGATTATTGAGCTTAATGGCGGTAAGCCTGTAAATGCTGTGTTTGTTGTTGGCGGTGGTGGCAAGATACCAGGTTATACAGAAAGAGTTGCCGATTGTCTTGGAATACCGCACCAGAGAGTTGCGGTAAGAGGTGAAGAGGTTCTAACTGCAGTTGATTTTCAGGTTGACAATTTCAAGAAGGATTCATTATATGTAACGCCTGTCGGTATATGCACTAATTATTATACGCAAAAGAACAATTTTGTATTTGTTACTGTTAATAAAGAACGAATAAAGCTCTATGATACAAGTAATCTTACAGTTGTAGATGCTGTCATGCAGATTGGCTTCCCTAATGAAAAGCTTTTCCCAAGAAGAGGGGCAGAGATTAACTTTACTGTTAATGGAAAGTCAAGACTTGTAAGGGGAAGTGCCGGGGAAGGCGCAGTTGTTACGCTTAATGGAAGACCAGCTAATCTTCATACTCCGATTGAACAGAATGACATAATAGTTGTAACGGAATCTACAGTAGGAGAACCGGCAAGCATAACAATAGGACAGCTTGAAGAGTTTAATTCCCAGATAACATTTATAGTAAATGATAAAACTATAGTCTGCCCAAGATTTGCATATGTTAATGGAGAATTAAAGTCAGAGTTCTATGATATTAATGACGGCGACAAAATCCGTATGGAGAACTTCTATACAGTTGCACAGCTTTTTGAGTTTCTTGACTTGGATTATAAGACACTCAATGTAACTGTTAATAATGAACCAGCAGATAAGAATACTAAAGTATATGAGAACTTTACGGTAAGAACTTCTTCATTAGAGGAATATAATGAGAATATTATGGCATCAGAAAAGCTGCAGGAATCAGAAAAAACTGATGATAAGGTAGCAGAAGAACCAGTTATACAACCGCTGGATATAACTATTACGGTTAATGGTCAGAGCGTTGTTTTATCAGGCAAGCCTGATTATATAGTTGTAGACCTGTTCCAGTTCTATCCATTTGATCTTACAATGGTAAGGGGAAATCTTGTATTCTTACATAACGGAAATGATGCTGATTATTCATCGCCACTTAATGATGGTGATGTTATAGAGCTTCGCTGGGAGGATAAATAATTATGAGAATGATGCCGATTGCCAGCGGAAGCAGTGGGAACTGCATCTACCTTGGTACGGAGGACACACATGTTCTTTTTGATGCCGGAATAAGCAGGAAAAGAATTGAAGAAGGACTTAATACGGCGGGTTTAAGTCTTAAAGATATTGATGCAATATTTGTAACACATGAACATATTGACCATACAAAAGGGCTTGGTGTTATATCGAGAAAAGATGGGATTCCAATCTATTCAACGCCTGGTACAATAGAGGGGATAGAACAGATTTCATCACTTGGGAATATTCCGGATGGCATATTTAATAAGATAAATGCGGATGAAGATATTTCAATTGGAGATGTAACAGTCCACCCATTTCGTATATCACATGATGCTAACGAACCGGTTGCGTATACATTTACTCAAAAATGTGCAGATGGCATAAAAAAAGCATCGGTTGTAACTGATTTAGGGTATTTTGATGATTATGTGGTTGATAATCTGACAGAATCTGATATTATGCTTGTTGAGGCTAATCATGATATCAATATGTTACAGGTTGGTCCTTATCCTTTTTATCTTAAGAAAAGAATATTAGGTAATAAAGGACATCTCTCTAATGAGACATCCGGACAGCTTGTCAATTCCCTGCTTCATGATAAGCTTAAGAAAATATATCTTGGTCATTTAAGCAAAGAGAATAACTATGATAAACTTGCTTATGAGACAGTGAAATTAGAAATTGATATGTCAGATAACTCATTCAAATCTTCGGATTTTGATATAGAGGTTGCAAAGCGTGATGTTTTATCAGGTATTTGCGAAATATAACAGGCGCTTACAAGGTGCAGAAAGAGGAAAGCTATGAAAAAATGTGTAATTACTGTTGTAGGAAAAGATACTGTTGGTATTATTGCCAGAGTATGTACTTATCTTGCTGATACAAAGGTTAATATCCTTGATATCTCACAGACTATTGTTTCAGGATATTTTAATATGATGATGATTGTTGATATGTCTGGTTCTACAAAGAATTTTGACAATGTTAATGAAGATCTTAATAAGCTTGGCGAAGATATTGGTGTTGTAATTAAATGCCAGCGTGAAGAAATATTTGACATGATGCACCGTATCTAAGAAAGTGAGGAGACTTAAATACTATGATTAATATTATGGAAGTTACAGAGACTAACAAAATGGTCGAGAAAGAGAACCTTGATGTAAGAACTATTACTATGGGTATTAATCTTCTTGACTGTGCTGGTCCTGATTTAGCTGAGGTAAATGAGAAAATATATAACAAAATCACAACTCTTGCTAAGGATTTAGTTTCAACCGGAGAAGAGATTGCAAAGGAATTCGGTGTTCCTATTGTTAATAAGAGAATATCAATTACACCTATTTCTCTTGTTGGTTCTTCTGCATGTAAGACACCTGAGGATTATGTTACTATTGCGAAAACTCTTGATAAAGCGGCTCATACTGTTGGTGTTAATTTCATTGGTGGTTATTCAGCAGTTGTATCAAAAGGAATGACTAAGAGTGATGAACTTTTAATAAGATCAATTCCACAGGCACTTGCACAGACAGAGCTTATATGCAGTTCTGTTAATGTCGGTTCAACAAAGACTGGTATTAACATGGATGCAGTAAGACTTATGGGCGAGATAATTAAAGAGACAGCAGAACTTACTAAGGATAAAGATTCTTTAGGATGTGCCAAGCTTGTTGTGTTATGTAATGCCCCTGATGATAATCCTTTCATGGCTGGTGCATTCCACGGTGTGACAGAAGATGATGCAATTATAAATGTTGGTGTCAGTGGTCCTGGTGTTGTTAAATACGCACTTGAGAGTGTAAGAGGAAAGAGCTTTGAGGTTCTTTGCGAAACTATCAAGAAGACAGCATTTAAGATTACAAGAGTTGGACAGCTTGTTGCACAGGAGGCTTCTAAGAGACTCGGTGTACCTTTTGGCATTATTGACCTTTCACTTGCACCAACTCCTGCTGTTGGAGATTCAGTAGCAGAGATTCTTGAAGAAATCGGACTTGAGAGAGCAGGAGCACCTGGTACTACAGCTGCACTTGCAATGCTTAATGATCAGGTTAAGAAGGGCGGTGTTATGGCATCTTCTTATGTAGGCGGACTTAGTGGAGCGTTCATTCCTGTATCAGAAGATCAGGGAATGATTGACGCTGTTAATGAAGGTTCACTTACAATCGAAAAGCTTGAAGCTATGACATGTGTATGCTCAGTTGGTCTTGATATGATAGCTATTCCAGGTGACACACCTGCAACAACAATTTCAGGAATTATTGCTGATGAAGCAGCTATTGGCATGGTAAACCAGAAGACAACAGCTGTAAGAGTTATTCCTGTTGTAGGAAAGGGCGTTGGAGAGACAGTAGAATTTGGCGGACTCTTAGGTTATGCACCTATTATGCCTGTTAATAAATTTGACTGTTCTGCATTCGTGAACAGAGTAGGAAGAATTCCTGCACCAATCCACAGCTTTAAGAACTAATTAAGAATTAAGATAAAAAACACCGGCTGAATCATATGATTGGTTCAGCCGGTGTTTTTTATATTCTTATTATATTCTGTTGTAATTCATTCTTCATTACATACCCATACTTTTCATATACAGCCTGTGCATATATATCAGAACATGCAAGGTCAAATATAAGTTCATTTTTATAATCAGCAGCCTTGGTAATGAAAGGTACATCAAGTTCTTTCTTGATGCTTCCAAGATACTGTTGTCCGGTTTTATTAAAACCTAATAATCTTATATATGGTATATTATTGTATGAATCGGACATAGATTTTCTTGTTTCAAGAATTATATGCATGATACAGCGGCATATTCTTGAATATACTATATTCTTTGATTTAACTTTCATTGCGAATTCTGTGATAGTGTCTCTTCCTGTAAATGCAGCTACAAACCTGTTTGCAATGTCCGGACTGATATCTTCATATTCAGCAAGTTTTTCAGCAAAGTCTGTATGATTAATATTGCATTGCTGTTTAAGAAAAAGCATTTTGTAATTAAATATATTGCTGAAATCATCAGAAAATAAAGGACAGTTCTTAGAATTGCTGATTTCTTCATACATACCGGCAGTAAGGTATGTTTTTAATCTGTCATGTTCATCTGACATAAGCATTTTTCTTATTCCAAATGCACTTGCAAACTCAGCATTATCTGTGTCGTCATTGTAGCCAGCACCTTCACGAAGCACCGGATAATATGTCATGTTAAGGTTGTTGTAAAGAATTGCTTTTATATATTCAATTGCAAGAATGTTATTAGAACCTGTAATTATGTCCTTACATTCTGGCAGATATTCCAAAAGAGCAGTCTGTCTTGCAGCAGGATAAGAGAGTCCCTCTGCAAGAGCTTTGTTAAGAATTGCCTTATATTCAGGCGATTCTGATATTATAGTACGGCTTATCTTTGCCAGATAATCTGCATTATCAGTTTCAGCACCAAAACAGATTGAAGCGGCTTTCATTGCATTAAGTGTAAGAACTGCACCTTTTGCAAAATTCTCTGCACTTGATAATGCGTAGTATACAGGTAGTTCAACAACGATATCAGCACCAGCTTTTAATGCAGCACTTGTTCTTGCATACTTATCAATTACTGCCGGTTCACCACGCTGCACAAAATTGCCGCTCATAACAACGATAATACAGTCAGCCTGCGAAATCTGTTTTGCTTTATTCATCTGATATACATGTCCTGTGTGTAATGGGTTATATTCTGCAACAATTCCGCATGCTTTCATGTAGTGTCTCCTTTATGTTTTTATTATATTTTACTGAAATCGTACATTTATGTCAAAAATATTGCTGAATTTAGTCAATGTATCGTTTTTAAAACATTTTTAAGTGCCAGACGACCTTGTTTTCGACTAAAAATTGGTATATAATTTTTGTCAGAGTTCAGTATGTTTACTGAAAATTTACTTTTTTATAAGGAGGAGTCATTAATCATGGCATTTATTGACACAATTAAAGAAAGAGCAAAGGCAGACAAGAAGACTATCGTTTTACCAGAGTCTATGGATAAGAGAACTTATGAAGCTGCTGAGAAGATTTTAAAGGAAGGCATTGCTAATTTAGTTATCATTGGTACTCCTGAAGAGATCGAGAAGTATGGTAAGGGCTATGACATTTCTGGCGCCACAATCGTAGATCCATTTAACGATCCTAATAAGCAGAAGTATATTGATAAATTCGTTGAGTTAAGAAGCAAGAAGGGTGTTACACCTGAGATGGCTAAGGAACAGATGGAGAAGGATTACATGTACTATGCATGCCTTATGTGTAAATGTGGAGATGCTGATGGAGCAGTATCTGGTGCATGCCACTCAACAGGTAACACAATCCGTCCAGCTCTTCAGTTATTAAAGACTAAGCCAGGTATCAGCTCAGTTTCAGGCTTCTTCCTTATGGAAGTTCCAGACTGCGAATTCGGTGAGAACGGTCTTTTTGTATTCGCTGACTGTGCTGTAAGCCCAGATTATGATTCAGAGAAGCTTGCTGAGGTTGCTAAGCTTTCTTCAGATTCATTCAAGAGCTTTGTAGGAAAGGACGCTAAGGTTGCTATGCTTAGCTTCTCTTCATACGGAAGTGCTAAGCATGACAGAGTAACTATGGTTGCTGATGCTGTTAAGATTGCAAAAGAGAAGTACCCAGATATCACTGTTGATGGTGAGCTTCAGTTAGATGCTGCTTTAGTTCCAGAAGTTGCTGCACTTAAGGCACCTGAGAGCCTGGTAGCTGGTAAGGCTAATACACTTGTATTCCCTAACCTTGAAGCTGGTAACATCGGTTATAAGCTTGTTCAGAGACTTGCTAAGGCTGGAGCTTATGGTCCTGTTCTTCAGGGACTTTCTATGCCAGTTAACGATCTTTCAAGAGGATGCTTCGCTGACGATATCGTTGGTGTAGTAGCTATGACAGCAGTTCAGGCTCAGAATGCATAATTAACATTTTTAAGGAGAATTTTTGTAATGAATATTTTAGTATTAAACTGTGGAAGCTCATCTCTTAAGTATCAGCTTATTAACATGGATGATGAGAGCGTAATCGCAAAAGGTCTTGTAGAAAGAATCGGTATTGAAGGTTCTGTTCTTACACACAAGCCAACAGGAAAGGATAAGTATGTTGTTGAAACACCTATGAAGGATCACAACATTGCAGTTAAGCTTGTTCTTGATGCTCTTCAGGATGCTGAGCACGGCGTAATCAAGTCTACAGATGAGATTGCAGCAGTAGGACACAGAGTACTTCACGCAGGTGAGAAGTATATCGAGTCTTGTCTTGTAACAGAAGATGTTAAGAAGGTTGTAAGAGAGTGCTTCGACCTTGGTCCTTTACATAACCCAGCTAACCTTATCGGTATTGAAGCCGTTGAGGCAGCTATGCCAGGCAAGCCAAATGTAGCTGTATGGGATACAGCATTTGGTGGAACAATGGAGCCAAAGGCTTACCTATATGCTATTCCTCGTGAATACTATGAGAAGTACGGCGTAAGAAGATATGGTTTCCACGGAACAAGCCACAGCTTTGTTTCTAAAGAGACAATCAAGTTTGCTAACCTTGATCCTAAGACAGCTAAGGTTATCGTATGCCACCTTGGTAACGGTGCTTCAATCTCAGCTTCTGTTGGTGGTAAGTGTGTAGATACTTCTATGGGTCTTACTCCACTTGAAGGACTTATCATGGGAACACGTTCTGGTGACCTTGATCCGGCTATCTTAGAGTTCTTATGCAACCATGAGAACCTTACAATAAGCGAGATGCTCAATATCCTTAACAAGAAGTCTGGTGTACTTGGTATGTCAGGCGGAATCTCAAGTGATTTCAGAGATCTTAATGCTGCAGCTAACGACGGTAACGAAATTGCTAAGGTTACACTTGAAGCTTATGCTTACAGAGTAGCTAAGTATATTGGTGCTTACACAGCAGCTATGAACGGTGTTGATGCCATTACATTTACAGCTGGTGTTGGTGAGAATGCTGCATGGCTTCGTCCAATGGTAGCTAAATATCTTGGATACCTTGGTGTTGAACTTGATGAAGCTGCAAGCGAGAAGGCTTGTGGAGTAGAAGGAATTATCTCTACACCAGAATCTAAGGTTAAGCTTTGCGTAATTCCTACTAATGAAGAGCTTGCAATCGCAAGAGAAACATTAGCATTAGTAAAATAATTGACATATTCGCGAAAAATATTGAATTTAAGTGAATTTGTTGTTGACAAAGACAGGGAGCATGCGTATAATTGACAAGGTGTGGATTAGCGCATGCTTTTCCTGTGCATAATAGTATGAATTGGAGACAATTATGCTAATTGATTTAAGAGAGCTTTTATCCGGTTCACAGGATGAAAGAATAGAAAAGGTTTCAATTGAATCAGAAAGCTTTGACACTGGAATCGCTAAGTATAGTATACTTGAGAAGCCAGAGTTTGAATTAAGCATTACCAGAATTGGTAAGAATAAGCTTGAGATTAAAGCTGAGAGCTTTGTTGTTCTTGATATTCCATGTGACAGATGTTTAGAGTCTGTTCCTACGAAAGTAGAGTACAGTGTTGATGAAATCGTTGATTTCTCAGACAATGCTGCCGGGGAAGAAGCAAAGGAAGAAAAAGACTATATTGGTGGATACGAACTCGACGTGGACAGATTAGTTTTCGGCGAAATACTGATATCCATGCCGGGTAAGACATTATGTACCCCTGATTGCAAGGGGCTATGTTCTATATGCGGACACAACCTGAATGTCTCAGAGTGTGGCTGTGACCGAGAGTCCCTGGATCCAAGAATGTCTGTTTTCAAAGATATTTTAAAGAATTTTAAGGAGGTGTAACATATGTCAATTTGTCCAAAGAATAAATCTTCAAAGGCAAGAAGAGATAAGAGAAGAGCAAACTGGAAGATGGCTGCTCCAAATCTTGTAAAGTGCTCAAAGTGTGGCGCTTTAATGATGCCTCATAGAGTATGCAAGTCTTGTGGTTCTTATAACAAGAAAGAAATCATCTCTGTTGACTAATTACTAACATGAATTTTGATAGGCTGTCCCGTCTGGGGCAGCTTGTTTTGTTTTATAAAGAAATGTGTTATACTATGTGGGATTTTGATAAAGGGAAGGCTTTTAATTATGAAAGTGAATAAAATACTCGCATTTATGTTTATATTAGAATTATGTATTATCCCATTACAGGGATGCGGTGCAAAAAGTATTACTGCAGATTCAACCGAAACCCAGGAGACTCAGGCACAGATAGATGATGCTTATGGCAAAGGTCTTAGTTTTACATACAATGATTATGCTGATAATGTGTTATCTTTAAGTTATAATCTTAAGCAGAATGCGGATGGAAGCTGGCAGCTGTCTGTCAGCGGACAGAATGCCCATGTAAATGGAACAAAAGTGATATCTGATAATAATGCCAATGGATTTTTCTATTATCTTTTGCATGAAATTAATATAGCCACTTATAAAGATTATAATAAAACAGATGATTCAATAACTTCTGATGTTGCGTGGTGGTTTAATCTTAATATATATTACGACAAGGATTCTATCGTTGCATATGGTTATATGATGCATCCGTCTGATTATGATGATATCAGAGTTCAGATTACTGAATATCTTAATGATTTATTTAAAAATGCTTAAGGTTGCGTTAATTTGATATTCGTAGTATATTTTACAATAGTATTTTAATGATTAATATGAAATGGAGTTTAATTTATGGTAAAAATCGCACTTGACGCTATGGGTGGAGATAATGCACCAGCAGAGATTGTCAAAGGAGCAGTACAGGCTATTGCTGCTGATAAGGACTGCTTTGTATATCTTGTAGGTAAGGAAGATAAGATTAAAGAATGTCTTAATGGACAGCAGTATGATTCATCAAGAATAGAGATTGTTAATGCAGATGATGTAATTGAAACAGGTGAACCTCCTGTTATGGCTATAAGAAGAAAGAAAGAGTCATCTCTTGTTAAAGCAATGTATATGGTTAAGAATAAAGAAGCTGATGCATTCGTATCTGCCGGAAGCTCAGGAGCAATCCTTGTTGGTGGTCAGACTATCGTTGGAAGACTTCGTGGAGTTGACAGACCACCAATGGCAGCACTTATCCCTACTAAGGATGGTGTTTCACTGCTTGTTGACAGTGGTGCTAATGTAGATGCAAGAGCAACTATGCTTGTACAGTGGGCTGTTATGGGTTCTATATACATGGAGAATGTTGTTGGAATTAAGAATCCAAGAGTTGCAATTGTCAATGTCGGACTTGAGGAAGAAAAGGGAAATTCACTTGTCAAAGAAACATATCCAATGCTTAAAGAGTGTCCTAACATTAACTTTATAGGAAGTATTGAAGCAAGAGAGATTCCTAACAGCTATGCAGACATCATTGTATGCGATGCATTTGTTGGGAACTGTATCTTAAAGCTTTACGAAGGTGAAGCCAAGATGATACTTGGCAAGATTAAGGGTGTTATGATGTCATCTTTAAAGACTAAGATTGGAGCACTTCTTATTAAGAAAGCATTAAAGACACAGCTCAAGTCAATGGATGCTTCAGAACATGGAGGAGCTCCTCTTATCGGTCTTAACGGTCTTGTTGTAAAGACTCATGGCAATGCCAAAGCTAAAGAGGTTAAGAATTCATTAATTCAGTGTGTAACATTTACAAAAATGAATATAAATGATAAAATTATTGAGGCGCTCGGTCAGATTCCAGAGCAGCATAATTAAAGATTGAAAGGATAGATATTATGGAATTCGAGAAGTTACAGAATATTATTGCAGATGTACTTAACATTGATAAATCAAAGATTACTCCAGAGACAACATTTGTTGATGATCTTGGAGCAGATTCATTAGATGTATTTCAGATTATCATGGGAATTGAAGATGAATTCGATATCCAGATTCCTGATGATGCAGCTGAATCAATTGTAACAGTTAATGATGCGGTTGTTCAGATTCAGAACGCAACTAATAAATAAACCATACAGATTGTGATGAAAACTAAGAGCATAAGGAGCAAATATTCTTGCATAATTTGTTCCTTATGCTCTTGTTTTCAAAAGTTCGCAGAAAGGTGTATTATGCATAATAAAAATTTATCTGTGTTTATGCAGACTATTGGTTATGATTTCAAAGATATAAGTCTGCTGGAAGTTGCTCTTACTCACAGTTCTTATGCCAATGAGCAGAAAAAAGGAAATTGCTGTGATAATGAAAGAATGGAATTTTTAGGTGATGCTGTTCTTGAACTTTCATCAAGTGATTATATATATAAGAATCACTCTGAGATGGCTGAAGGAAAGATGACAAGACTTCGTGCCAGCATTGTATGTGAGCCTACACTTGCTTTATGTGCAAGAGCTATTAAGCTTGATACATTCATAAGACTCGGTAAAGGAGAAGAGCTCACCGGAGGAAGAAGCAGGGATTCTATTGTATCAGATGCCTGTGAAGCTGTTATAGGAGCCATCTATCTTGATGGTGGTTTTGCTAATGCAAAAGAATTTGTTAATAAGTTCATTCTTAATGACCTTGATAATAAGAAACTCTTTTTTGATAGCAAGACTATATTACAGGAAGTTATTCAGGGACTTGGAAAAGAAGTTGATTATGAATTCATCGGTGAAGAAGGTCCTGAACATAACAAACAATTCGTTGTAGCTGCTGTAGTTGACGGGCTTTTTAATATTAAAGGAACAGGCCACACTAAGAAATCAGCATCTCAGAATGCAGCATATGCTGCACTTATCGAGCTTAAGAATAAGGGCTTCGATATCAACTCTGATAAGAAATAATAAGTGAGGGGTTATGTATTTAAAAAGTATAGAAGTACAAGGATTTAAGTCATTTGCTAACAAGATAGTATTTGATTTTCATAATGGTATTACCGGTATTGTAGGACCTAATGGTTCAGGTAAAAGTAATGTCGCCGATGCTGTGCGCTGGGTTTTAGGCGAACAGAGTGCCAAGCAGCTTCGTGGTTCTAAGATGGAAGACGTTATATTTGCAGGAACTGAGAACAGAAAGCCGGTTGGTTTCGCATTTGTATCTATAACACTTGATAACAGCGACCATGCACTTCCGGTTGATTACGATGAAGTTACAGTATCAAGAAGAGTATACCGTTCAGGTGAGAGTGAATATCTTATCAATGGTAACTCATGCCGATTAAAAGATGTAACAGAAATGTTTTATGATACCGGTATTGGTAAGGAAGGATATTCTATTATCGGACAGGGACAGATTGATAAGATTCTTTCTGGAAAGCCTGATGAAAGGCGAGAGCTTTTTGATGAAGCCGCTGGAATTGTTAAGTTCAAGAGAAGAAAAGCTACTGCAATCAAGAAACTTGAAAATGAGCGGGCTAATCTTGTCCGTGTTAATGATATTTTATCAGAGCTTGAAAAACAGGTCGGACCATTACAGGTCCAGTCTGAAAAGGCCAAGGAATATCTTGACTATAAAGCTGATTTAAAGAAATATGATGTTAATGCATTTCTTTTGGAATCAGACAGGATAAGCAAAGATCTTGAAGAACTGACAGGAAAGATTGGCATTGCTGATAACGACCTTGCTAATTCAAGAGCTGAGTATGAGAGTACCAAGGCTGAATATGAAGAGGCAGAGGAACAGTTATCTAAGGTTAATTCTGACATTGAGAATGTTAATTCACTTTTATCAAACACTGAGCTTGAAAGCCAGAGACTTAACGGTGAGATTAATGTTATCACAGAGCAGATTAACAGATTCACTGATAATGAAAAGCATTACAGTGACAGAATTGCAGCTATTGATAAAGATAAAGCTGCAAAGCAGACCAATGTAGCTGATTTTAAGAAACAGCTCAATGAGCTTTCAACATCTGTAGAAGAGTTCGAGAATAATCTTAAAGCTAAACAGGATACTGCTGATGTTATAAAGCAGGATATTGACGGAGTGTCAGATCAGATTGAGAGCCGTCAGAACGATATATACGACAGACTTAATGCCAAGTCATCTATTAATGCTGAGAATCAGAAGTTCGCAACTATGCTTGAACAGCTTAATATAAGAAAAGCTGAGCTTAACAGCCGTCTTATTAAAGATAAGAGTGATGAAGCTGAACAGAATGTTAAGATTAATGATATCAGTGTAAGATTAGAAACTGCACAGAAAAATGCTTTGGATATAGCTGAAAGAATTGCAGCTAATAATAATGAAGTTACGGCTATTAAGAATGAAAATGCTGACCTTAATGCACAGCACGATAAGATTGTACAGAATTATCACAGAGAAAAATCAAGGCTTGAATCTCTCATTAACATTACTGAAAGATATGACGGTTATGGCAACAGTATCCGTAAGATTATGGAATTAAAGGACAGCAATTCTGGAATTCTTGGTGTTATTGCAGATATTGTAAAGGTTGAAAGAAAGTATGAAACAGCTATTGAGACAGCATTAGGCGGAACAATACAGAATATTGTTACTGATAAGGAATCTACTGCTAAGGAGCTGATTGCATATCTTAAGCAGAATAAGCTTGGACGAGCTACATTTTTACCACTCAATGCAATATCAGGAAGAAATACTCTTGAGAAAGAGCCATGTATTAAAGAAAATGGTGTTATAGGAATTGCAAGCAATCTTGTAAGAGTTTCTTTTGAATATGAGAACTTAGCTAAGTATCTTCTTGGCAGAATTCTTGTTGTTGATAATATTGATAATGCGCTCCTTATTGCCAAGAAATACAAGTATAGCTTAAGAATTGTAACTCTTGAGGGTGAACAGCTTAATCCTGGCGGTTCAATGACCGGTGGTGCATTTAAGAATTCAAGTAATCTTCTTGGTAGAAGAAGAGAGATTGAAGAACTTAAGAAATCTGTGTCAGAACTCAGTAAATCATCAACTGAGCTTAAAACTAAGATTGCTGATAACAGAGCTAAGATAGCGTCTATAAGAGAGCTTATTGACGCAGATAACAAAGCTAACAGAGAGGTGTCTTTAGCTGTTAACACAGAGCAGATGAATCTTAATCAGGCAAAGCAGAAGTTATCTGAAATCAGAATTATATATGATAAAGATAAGGCTGAAACTACTGAGATTGACAGACAGATTAAGGAGATTGATGAGAATAAGAATCAGGTAAGCGGCAGTCTTAGTGCGCTTGATATACAGAATGAAAGCTCAAGAAAAGAAATTGAGAATCTTAACAAACAGCTTGAAGCAAAGAAGGCTGAACTTGATAAGGCTAATGATGATATTGAGAATCTTAAGATAAGATTCAGTTCGGTAGAGCAGAAGACAGCATTTATTCAGGAAAATATTATAAGAATCAATTCTGAGATTGCTGCTCTTGAATCAGAAGAAGCTGATATAAGACAGAGAAAAGAATCTTTATCATCAGAAGTTGAAGATAAGAATGCACAGATTGAAAAGTTAAGAAGTGATATTCATAAAGCTAAGAATCAGATAGAAGACTGCAATACTAAGATTACAGCTCTCCGCAAGGATAGAGATATTATTAATGCAAGCCATAAGACATTCTTTGATAAACGTGAAAAGATTAATGAACAGATTGTTCTTCTTGAAAAAGAAAGTATGCGTCTGCATAACCAGCAGGAAAAGTTAGAAGAAGAGAATGACTCTATAGTAGATTACATGTGGAATGAATATGAGCTTACATACAGCTATGCTGCTGAATTAAGAAGTGAAGAGCTTACTGATATATCTGATATTAAGAAGCAGATTAATATTCTCAAAGCTAATATTAAAAAGCTCGGTGTTGTTAATGTCAATGCTATTGAAGAATATAAGGAAGTAAGCGAACGATACAACTTCTTAAAGACACAGCATGATGATATGATTAAAGCTGAAGAGGCTCTTGTACTGGTTATTGATGAGCTTGATAATGGTATGAGAATTCAGTTTAAAGAGAAGTTTGAAGAAATTAAGGTTGAATTCGATAAGGTATTCAAGGAATTGTTCGGTGGCGGACGAGGCACAATAGAACTTGTTGAAGGTGAAGATATTCTTGAGGCAGGAATTGTTATTATTTCACAGCCGCCAGGAAAGAAGCTACAGAACATGATGCAGTTATCCGGTGGTGAAAAGGCACTTACTGCAATTGCACTTCTTTTTGCCATTCAGAACCTTAAACCTTCACCATTCTGTCTGCTTGATGAAATTGAGGCCGCACTTGATGATTCTAATGTAGGGAGATATGCTAATTATCTTCACAAGCTTACAAAGCATACACAGTTTATTGTTATCACTCACAGACGAGGAACAATGGCTGCAGCTGACAGACTGTATGGTATAACTATGCAGGAAAAGGGTGTATCTGCACTTGTTTCAGTAGATCTTATAGCTAATGACCTTGACAAGAAGAAGGAGTAAATATGGGATTTTTTAGTAAATTAAAAGAAGGTTTAACCAAGACCAGAGATAATATTGTTTCCGGAATTGATTCTGTTTTCTCAGGATTTTCGTCAATTGATGACGATTTCTATGATGAGCTTGAAGAAACCCTTATTATGGGTGATATAGGTGTTGTTGCAACTGAAGAGATTCTTGACGACCTTAAGAATAAGGTTAAAGAGAATAAGATTAAGAATCCTGCTGACTGCAAGCAGCTTCTTATTGACAGTATTAAGGAAAAGATGAATCTCGGCGAAAATGCATATGAATTTGAAAACCGCCAATCCATTGTTATGCTTATCGGCGTTAATGGTGTAGGAAAAACTACATCTGTAGGCAAGCTTGCCGGTCTTCTTAAAGCACAGAACAAGAAGGTTATTATGGCTGCAGCCGATACTTTCAGAGCTGCGGCTATAGAGCAGCTTACAGAATGGTCTAACAGAACTGGTGCTGATATTATTGCACAGAGTGAGGGTTCTGATCCAGCTGCCGTTATATATGATTCAATCGCTGCATGTAAAGCAAGAAAGGCAGATGTTCTTTTATGTGATACAGCTGGACGTCTTCAGAATAAGAAGAATCTTATGGAAGAGCTTCGTAAGATTGACAGAGTTATAGAAAGAGAGTATTCTGATGCATACAGGGAAAATCTTATCGTTCTTGACGCAACAACTGGTCAGAACGCCCTTTCTCAGCTTAGAGAGTTTAATGATGTAACTAATATCACAGGTATTATTCTTACTAAGATGGATGGAACTGCCAAAGGGGGAATTGCCGTTGCTATACAGGCAGAATTTGGTATTCCTGTTAAATATATTGGAGTTGGTGAGAAAGTCGAAGATTTACAGAAGTTTGATTCAGACACATTTGTTAATGCATTATTCGATGTAGATAACGGCTCTGATGAAGATTGATAAGTTAATGAATTAAGATGGGAGATTAAGTGCAATGGAAGAATTAACATTGAAAAGTTTCGAGGAAGCCGCCGAGAAGGTTAAGGAAGCAACACTTCCTACTAATCTGGTATATAGTGAGTATTTCAGCAGCCAGACTGGTAACAGAGTATACCTTAAGCCAGAGAATATGCAGTACACAGGTGCTTATAAGGTAAGAGGTGCATATTACAAGATTAGTACGATGTCAGAGGAAGCAAGACAGAAGGGACTTATTACAGCTTCTGCCGGAAATCATGCACAGGGTGTTGCATTTGCAGCTAAGAAATATGGAGTTAAGGCAACAGTAGTTATGCCTACAACAACACCACTTATCAAGGTAAACAGAACTAAGGGATACGGTGCAGAGGTTATTCTTTACGGTAATGTTTATGATGAAGCATGCGAATATGCAATGAAGCTTGCCAAGGAGAAAGGACTTACATTTGTTCACCCATTTGATGATTTAGATGTTGCAACAGGTCAGGGTTCTATCGCAATGGAGATTATTAAAGAGCTTCCAACTGTTGATTATATTCTTGTTCCTATTGGTGGTGGCGGACTTGCAACAGGTGTATCTACACTTGCAAAACTCCTTAATCCTAATATCAAGGTTATTGGTGTTGAGCCTGCCGGTGCTAACTGTCTTCAGGAATCTCTTAAGGCTGGAAAGGTTGTTACTCTTCCTACTGTAAGTACAATTGCAGACGGTACAGCTGTTAAGACTCCAGGAAGCAAGTTATTCCCATACCTTCAGAAGAATCTTGATGATATTATTACAGTTCCTGATGAAGATTTAATAGTTGCATTCCTTGATATGGTAGAGAATCATAAGATGATTGTTGAGAATTCAGGTCTTCTTACAGTTGCAGCATTAAAGCAGCTTGATGTTAAGGATAAGAAGATTGTTTCAATTCTTTCTGGTGGTAATATGGATGTTATTACAATGTCATCTGTTGTTCAGCAGGGACTTGTACAGAGAAGCAGAATCTTCACCGTTTCTGTACTTCTTCCAGATAAGCCAGGTGAACTTGTAAGAGTAGCTTCTATTATTGCAGAAGCTAACGGTAATGTAATCAAGCTTGAGCATAACCAGTTTGTAAGCATTAACAGAAAAGCAACTGTTGAGCTTAGAATTACTATTGAAGCTTTCGGACATGAACATAAGGATGAGATTGTTGACAAGCTTGAAGCAGCAGGTTTAAGACCTAGAATTGTTAAGGTAAACATTTAATTACTATCTGCAGAGGGAAATCTATGAAGAAATATTCTTTCAAAAGATATGCAGGAGTTACAATGGCATTATTTGGGGCAGCTGCGCTGTCCCTATTGCTTTTTTTTGCATTGTTCAGAATTGATGCTATCCACAAAGCATTTTCACATATATGCAAAACTCTTATGCCTTTTATAATTGGCGGGGTATTAGCATATGTAATATGTCCAATATGTAATTTCTTCGATAATATATATAATAAGGTATTTAAGTTTATTAAGAATGAGAAGAAAAAGAAAAGCCTGTCCAATAATCTTAGTGTGTTTACAGGGCTTCTTATAGCAATTCTGTTCATATATTTTATGATTATTGTTATTATTCCTAATCTTGTAAATAGTGTTGTACGTCTTATTCAGATTATTCCTGATAATGTCAATAAAGTTATTGATTTTGTACAGAAGTTTCTTAACGAAAATGAAACTCTTATGAAATATTCAGAGAATATTATCGATAAAACATATACATTTATTAACGACTGGCTCGGTAACGAGTTTCTTGGATATGCACAGGGAATTGCTTCCGGTGTTTCAACCGGTGTAGTTAATATCATTGTTGTACTTTTTAATGTTCTTATCGGATTCATTGTTGCAGCGTATCTTCTTACAGCAAGAAAAAAGCTTGCAAAGCAGGGAGAGATGGTTGTCTATAGTATATTCAAGAAAGAACGTGCTGCCAGCGTTATGGAAGAGATTAAGTATACTGATAAGGTGTTCAGCGGCTTTGTTAATGGCAAAATCCTTGATGCCTTTGTAATAGCACTTATATGTTTTATATCACTTAAGATATTTACAATATGTAATCCTGGCAAAGAGATGATGAGTGAGATTCTTATTGCATTCATTGTTGGAATATTTAATGTTATTCCTTTCTTTGGCTGGTACATAGCATGGTTTATTGGAGCTTTATTATGTCTTATTGTCAATCCTGCACAGTGCCTGTTCTTTGTAATATTTAATTTTATATTACAGCAGATTGACGGTAATATTATCGGACCTAAAATTCTTGGTAATACTACAGGAATCTCAAGTTTCTGGGTATTGTTTGCAATACTCCTCTTTGGTGATATATGGGGATTTGCAGGAATGCTTTTAGGTGTTCCTATATTTGCAGTTATATATCATCTTATTAAGAAATGGGTGTTTAAGAGACTACAGATTAACGGAATGGAGAATTTAAGTGAAGAATATGAAGTTGAATATCCTCCTAATGAGCGTGAAAAGAAGCTTGAAAGCTGATTTAATAAATTTTTTAAAAGTGTCAAGTAAAAATGCTTGACACTTTTTTTGATATCTGATATTATACTCAAGGTTTATGAGTCAATCATGGCTTATGTAATATTTAAGTTTGTGGCAGGTGTTATGGAAAGAATTGTTGAACAGAATCTTTTATATGATTTTTATGGAGAGTTACTTAACGACCACCAGAAGAAGATATATGAAGATGCTATCTACAATGATTTATCTCTCAGCGAGATTGCTGATGAATACGGTATATCAAGGCAGGGAGTACATGATCTGATTAAGAGAGTTACGAAGACACTTGATGGATATGAGGCTAAGCTTCATCTTATACAGAAGTTCCTTGAAACCAAGGACAAGGTATCTAAGATTGATTCTTTAGTTGATGATTACATGGAAAGTCAGGATATATCTGATATTCATGAAATCAAGAAGTTATCCAATGAGATTCTTGAAGAATTTTAAGGAGAGATATTATGGCATTCGATAGTTTATCAGAGAAATTGCAGAATATTTTTAAAAATCTTCGTGGTAAGGGTCGTTTATCAGAAGCTGATGTTAAGGCTGCTCTTAAGGAAGTTAAGCTTGCCCTGCTTGAAGCTGATGTTAACTTTAAGGTTGTTAAGCAGTTTATCAAGTCTGTAGAAGAAAGAGCAATTGGTCAGGATGTTATGTCAAGTCTTACACCTGGTCAGATGGTTATCAAGATTGTTAATGAAGAGATGGTATCTCTTATGGGATCTGAGACAACTGAGATTGCCTTGAAACCTGGCTCTGAGATTACTGTTATCATGATGGCAGGTCTTCAGGGTGCTGGTAAGACAACTACTACAGCAAAGCTTGCTGGTAAGTTCAAGGCGAAGGGAAGAAAACCTCTTTTAGTTGCCTGTGATGTATACAGACCAGCAGCCATTGAACAGCTTACTATTAATGGTAATAAACAGGGCGTTGAAGTATTCTCTATGGGAACTAACCAGAAGCCTGTTGATATTGCCAAAGCTGCTATAGCCCATGCTAAGAATAATGATTTTAATACAGTTATTCTTGATACAGCAGGACGACTTCATGTTGATGAAGACATGATGAATGAGCTTATAGAGATTAAAGCTAATGTATCAGTTGACCAGACAATTCTTGTAGTTGACTCCATGACAGGTCAGGATGCTGTTAATGTTGCTTCATCATTTAACGAGAAGGTTGGCATTGACGGAGTTATCCTTACTAAGTTAGATGGTGATACAAGAGGTGGTGCTGCACTTTCAATTAAGGCAGTTACCGGAAAGCCAATTCTTTATGTTGGTATGGGGGAAAAACTTTCAGATCTTGAACAGTTTTATCCAGACCGTATGGCATCAAGAATACTTGGTATGGGGGATGTCCTTACCCTTATTGAGAAGGCTGAAGCACAGCTTGACGCTGATAAGGCAAAAGCTATGGAAGAAAAGCTTAAGAAAGCAGAATTTGATTTTAATGACTTTCTTGAGTATATGGGACAGATTAAGAATATGGGTGGTATCAGTTCAATTATGAGCATGATGCCTGGACTGTCAGGTCAGATGAAGAATGTTTCAATTGATGATGATGAAGCAGAGAAGAATATGAAAAGAACTGAATCTATCATATATTCAATGACTAAGGCAGAAAGAAGTAATCCGGACATACTTAATCCTTCAAGAAAGAACAGAATTGCAAGAGGTGCAGGTGTTGATATTGCAGATGTTAACAGACTTGTCAAGCAGTTCGAACAGATGAAGAAGATGATGAAGCAGATGCCGGGAATGATGAAAGGTGCTAAAAAGGGACGTTTCAAGTTACCTTTTTAACATAGATTAATTTTTAAGAATAATACAGGAGGTGAATGTAATGGCAGTAAAGATTAGATTAAAGAGATTAGGTGAGAAGAAAAATCCTTTCTATAGAATTATCGTAGCAGACTCAAGATCTCCAAGAAATGGTAGATTTATCGATGAAATCGGTACTTATGATCCTAATTACGATCCATGCAAGCTCAACATTGATGCTGAGGCTGCTAAGAAGTGGTTATCAAACGGAGCTCAGCCTACAGAGGTTGTTGGAAAGCTTTTCAAGATGGCTGGTATCGAAAAATAAGACTAGTGGAGGTGTAATTGACTATGAAAGAATTAGTGGAAATTATCGCTAAGGCACTAGTTGATAATCCGGATGAGGTTGTAGTAACAGAAACTGAAAAAGATAAGGCTCTTGTAGTCAATCTTAAGGTTGCTCCTTCGGATATGGGCAAGGTTATCGGCAAGTCTGGTAGAATTGCCAAGTCAATAAGAGCAGTTGTTTCAGCTGCAGCTTCTAAGAGCGACAAGAAAGTGATTGTTGAAATAGATAATTAAGCAAACACTACTGTCTAAGGCAGCCTTTCGGGGCTGTCTGTTTTGTTATTTATATATACATTTATGTCAGAATGGAGAATTTAAGTGGAAGATATGTTAAGGGTAGGGGTCATAACATCGACCCACGGAATCAGAGGTGAAGTTAAGGTTTTTCCTACAACAGATGATCCTCTTCGTTTTAAGAAACTTAAGAAATGTGTTATCGATGGAAAAAGAGAACAGGTAGCTGTCACTGTATCTTCAGTTAAATTCTTTAAGCAGTTCGTAATACTTAAGTTTAAAGAATTTGATGACATCAATGATATAGAGAAATACACAAAATGCGACTTGCTCGTTTCAAGAGAAGATGCTGTTAAACTTGAGCCGGGAGAGTATTTTATATGCGATCTTATCGGACTTGATGTAATAACAGATGAAGGAAAACATTTGGGCGTACTAAAAGATGTATTAGAGACAGGCGCTAACAATGTATATGAAGTAGAGGCAGATAATGGCGAAAGCTATTTAATACCGGTTATTGACCAGTGTATATTAGATCATGACCTTGATAAGAAGACTATAACAGTCCATATCTTACCAGGGCTTCTGGATATTAATAAATAATAAAGAAAATGTATTTTTAGTCTTGCATTATTTGCTTGATTATGATAATCTAAACAAGTTGTGAGAAAAAGGGATGGTCCTCTGTTACAGAACCTGTATTAAGAACATCATAATATTAAGGAGGTCACACATGAATACAATTATTAAGAACATCGAAGATGCTCAGCTTAAGGCTCAGGCTCCTGAGTTCAGAGTTGGTGATACTGTAAGAGTATCAGCTAAGATTAAGGAAGGAAACCGTGAAAGAATCCAGGTTTTCGAGGGAACAGTATTAAAGAAGCAGGGAACTGGCGTTAGAGCTACATTTACAGTAAGAAAGATTTCTAACGGCGTTGGCGTTGAGAAGACATGGCCATTACATTCACCTATCGTTGAGAAGGTTGAAGTTGTAAGACGCGGTAAGGCTAGAAGAGCTAAGCTTAACTACTTAAGACAGAGAACAGGTAAGGCTGCTAAGGTTAAGGAATTAGTTAGATAATTTTGTTATTCACGGTAAGGGACATTTGAAAAAATGTCCCTTTACTTATATATAAGCGACAGGAAAGGTCGGAATATTATGAGATTTTTTCAGAGAAGATATCAGGAAAATACTACATTGCTTAATATATGCAAATATGTAGCAGATGTATGTGTTGTAATAGTACTTGCTTATGTTCTGGTTACATTCATATGCTGCCGTTCTACAGTTGTTGGTAATTCTATGGAGGAAACGCTGTCTAATGATAACACTGTTCTTATAAACAGAATATCATATGCATTTAATGGACCTAAGCGATTTGACTGTATAGCTTTCGAACAGGATTCTGTTGATTCCTCTAAGATATACATAAAGAGAGTAGTTGGACTTCCAGGGGAAACAGTCCAGATAAAGGATGGCAGGGTATATATTAATGATGTACAGCTTGATGATTATGTTGATACGACAATACTTACTCCAGGTGTAGCTGCCAATCCTTATAAACTTGCTGATGATGAATACTTTGTACTTGGAGATAATCGTAATAATAGTGAGGATAGCCGTTTTGCCAGTGTTGGAATGGTTAAACGTAAGAATGTTGTAGGAAAAGTATGGATGGTAATAGAACCGTTTGATTCATTTGGTTTTGTTAAATAATGGAGATATATATGGAAGAGAAGAAAAGAGCCATTAACTGGTATCCTGGTCATATGACTAAGGCCAGAAGAATGATGGAAGAAGATATAAAGCTTGTTGACCTTGTTATTGAGATTGTGGATGCAAGAATACCGTTAAGCAGCCGTAATCCGGATATTGATAAGCTGGCTAAAAATAAGGCACGTATTGTATTATTGAATAAATCGGACCTTGCAGATGACACAGTAACTGATGAATGGATAACATATTTTAAAGATAAAGGCTTTTACTGCCTCAAGCTTAACTCAAGACTCAATGTAAGCAATCGTGCAGTTAATAATCTTATAACTGTTGCATGTTCTGCTAAGATTGAAAGAGACAGAGCAAGAGGAATTAAGAACCGTTCCATCAAAGCTATGATTGTTGGAATACCTAATGTTGGTAAATCAACATTTATTAATTCATTCACCGGAAGAAAGAGTGCCAAGACAGGTAATAAGCCGGGTGTTACAAAAGGAAAGCAATGGATAAGAATTAATGGAAGTGTTGAGCTGCTTGACACACCGGGTATACTCTGGCCTAAGATAGAAGACAGGAATGTCGGTGAAAGACTTGCAATGATTGGTTCAATTAATGACCAGATTCTTAATATTGAGGAGCTTGCATTAGAAACTATAAAGTTTCTTAGGAAGAATTATCAGCCGCAGCTTTATAGCCGTTATGATATAACAGAAGATATATTTGATAATGTTGATACTGAAACAATGATGAATCCTGAAAATGCTGCTGCACTCTGTATTATGGAACATATTGCCAGAAAACGTGGCTGTATTAAGAAAGGTTCAGATATTGATTATGAAAAATGTGCTGCATGTGTTCTTGATGATTTCAGAGAAGGAAAGATTGGTACAATCTCACTTGAAAGACCTTAATTAAGATACCGGAAAGGAAAGCTATGACACTTAAAGAAGAACGTGAACTTAAAAAAGCAGCAAAGCTGGAGGCTGAGAAACAGCGTATTGAAGCTATGCGTGAATACGAAGAAATGTATGATACATTTTCTTATATATGTGGAATAGATGAAGCTGGAAGAGGACCGCTTGCAGGTCCAGTTGTTGCAGGCGCAGTAATTCTTCCTAAAGGAAAAAGGATTCTTTATGTAAATGATTCCAAGAAATTAAGTGAGAAAAAAAGAGATGAGCTTTTTGATGTTATAAAAGAAGAAGCACTTTCATATGGAATCGGAATTGTATCTCCTGAAAGGATTGATGAGATTAATATATTACAGGCAACCTATGAAGCAATGCACGAAGCAGTTAATAAATTATCTGTAAAACCCGATATACTTCTTAATGATGCAGTTACAATTCCGGGAATTGATGTTAAACAGATTCCGATTATTAAAGGTGATGCCAAGAGTCTGTCAATTGCATCTGCAAGTATTCTTGCGAAAGTAACAAGGGACAGACTTATGACCGAATATGATTCTTTGTATCCGGAATATGGATTTACCAGGCACAAAGGTTATGGAACTAAAGTTCATATTGAAGCAATAAAAGAGTACGGTCCATGTCCTATACACAGAAGAACATTTATTAAGAATTTTATATAGGTGAACGTATATGAATATTAATATGTCCGATTTTTTCAAAAATAATATATCATCAGGCAGCCAGACCACAGATGTTAATGTGTCGGAAAATGTATCACATGAATCATCTGGAAGCAATAATGCTGTACAGGCTGCTGGCATGAAAATATTAAATTCTCTTATGTCAGGTGACACGTTTACAGGGTATGTCAGCCAGTTAAATGGTGATAATGCATATATTACAATGAACAATGGAGCACAGATTCAGGCTAAGCTTATGCAGGGTGCTTTAATTAATATCGGACAGAATGTGACTTTTATGGTGGAGGATAACTCTGATAATAAAATTTCAATCAAACCGGTTTTAGCTAATGAACAGCAGGCAGTTCTTATTGATAAAGCATTGGAGGCTGCAGGTCTTGGAGCTACGGATGATAATATTAATATTGTCAAAGAACTTTTAGGACTGGGCATGCCGGTTGATGCACAGACATTAGGAAATATGGTTAAATATTCCATGAAATTTCCCGAAGCCTCACTTAATACCATTGCCAATCTAATGAGACTTGAGATTCCTGTCAATGAACAGAATATCCGTGAGTTCCAGATGTATGGTCAGTTTAACGGACATATTGAGAATCTTTTATCAGATATGGAGAATGGTATAGTTAATGATCTGTTAAAGAACAATCAGGATATTATGGATTTCAAAAATGTTATTACAGGCATGTATGAGGGGCTTGATGGGGAAACTGTAAGCTCATCATCCGCCTGCGATGTCCTATCGCAGCAGACAATTGATGAATTAAATAATATGCTGTCTGATTCAGGAGTGAAACTTAATAATGATATCTCAGAAACTTCTGTGAAGGAACTTATTAACCAGCTTGCTGAAAATAATAGTCTTAATTCTGATAATTTTCAGAAAATTATCAATTCAGGAAGCTTCAGAGAGATTCTTCATGCTGTAATTAATGATACAATGAAGCTTACTCCTAAGGATATACAGGAAGGGGAGGAAGCTGTAAGCTCATATTATAAGCGTATAAGAAAAAATGTAGAGAATATTGAAAATTCACTGAAATCCGCAGGCAATTCAGCTCCTGAACTTTCGAAGAGTCTTTCTGATATAAAAAGTAATATTGATTTCATGAATGATCTTAATAAGAATATGACATATTTTCAGATGCCGGTTAAATTTTCGGAAAGTGAAGGTAATGGGGAACTGTATGTATTCACTAATAAAAAGAATCTTGCCGGAAAAACAGATAATATAAGTGCAATGCTTCATCTGGATATGGATAATCTTAAATCAATGGATATATATGTTAATCTGTCTGGAGGTAACAATGTTTCAACTAATTTTGTTCTCGAGACAGAAGAACTGCTTGATTTTGTGTATCAGCATATAGACAGGCTTAATGCCAGGCTTGAAAAACTTGGATATAATACACATTTTGAAATGAAGGTAGCAGCTGATTCTTCAGACCGTCTTGATTTTGTTAAGGATTTTATAGAAGCAGAGGCAAGACCAGCTGCAGGTGGACAATACATATTCGATGCAAAAGCATGACAGCTTTATCTAAAGAAGGAGCAGCATATGGAGAAAAAGAATAATGATGATAAGCCCAAAATAGCAGTTGCACTTGAATACACTCCGGGGGAACAGGCACCAAAGATACTTGCAACAGGACGTGGATATATTGCTGAATCAATTATTGAAAAGGCCGGAGAGGCTGATGTTCCTATATATGCGGATTCTAAGCTTGCTGATACTTTATCAAAACTTGAAATAGGAGAAATGATTCCTCCTGAATTATATACCGTAGTTGCAGAAATTCTTGTATTTGTAGATGAATGCGATAAGATTAAAGGGAAAGTGGGTAAATAATGGCTGTTAATAAAAGAGCTGCCGGAGCAGATAAAGAACAGCTTGCTGCCAGATATCTTGTTGATAATGGGTATACTGTTCTTGAACGGAATTTCCGCAATAAAACAGGTGAGATAGATATTATCGCAAAGAAAGATAATTATATTGTATTTGTTGAGGTCAAATACAGAAGTAATAACAAATACGGATATGCAGTCGAAGCTGTAAATTACAGAAAAAAGCAGATAATAAGGCGTGTTGCACAATTCTATATGGCAACAAGATATAAAAGCTGTGATATACCATGCCGTTTTGATGTCATAGGAATAGATGGAGAAACAGTAACACATATTAAAAATGCATTTTAACAAGGATTATAATCATGAATATTAAATATATTGATACAGGAACACTTTATGAAGGATTAAAAGGAGCTGTGGTTAATAATTCCACAAGAATATCACAGAAGAACGGAATTCCTTATATTGAGTTTACACCATTTGATGAATTTGACTGGGTCACTCTTCATTTTTCAACAAGAGATGGTGGAGTGAGCAAAGGAATATATTCAAGCATGAATTTTTCTTTTGACAGGGGCGATGATTATGAAAATGTATATAAGAATTATGAATTGTTTCTTGATACAATGAATATTAAGCCTGAAAACTGTGTTTGTACAAAACAGACACATACTACCAATGTGATTGCTGTTGATTATAATATGGCAGGAATGGGACTTACAAGAGCAAGAAATTTTGATAATGTTGACGGACTTGTAACTAATGAACCAGGTCTGTGTCTTATTACATATTTTGCAGACTGTGTACCTGTATATTTTATTGATCCTGTAAACAGATGCATAGGTGCATCACATTCAGGATGGCGTGGAACGGTTGCAGATATAACACATGAAACGGTACAGCTTATGAACAGAACTTATGGGTCAAAGCCAGAGAATATTCATGCATTCATAGGACCATCAATATGTCAGGATTGTTATGAGGTTGATGAAGCAGTTGCAGAAAAGTTCAGAAGTGCTTACAGCCAGAATGAAATCGGTATGATACTTTATCATACGACAGGAGATAAATACCAGCTTAATCTTCAGGTGGCTAATTATTTTAATATGATCCATGCCGGAATAAAACCTGATAACATAGGTATATCTGATATATGCACAAGCTGTAACAGTGACTGGCTTTTTTCGCACAGGGCTTCGCATGGAAAACGTGGCGTTTTGTGTGGATTCATGAGTATATGCAGATAATATAAAAAGCCAGAACAGATGTTTTGTTGATAATCTGTTCTGGCTTTTTTTTATTTTTTGTTGTGTTCCTGTTTGTATCTGGCTCTTAATTCAGCTTCCTCAGAAGAAAGCTTTGCCCGGCTTTTTCTGCCAACTCTGGTTATAAGCAGATATATTGCTGCAAGTATAGCAATAGGAATAGCTGCTGTAAGTATTGTCGATAAAGTCTCTGTAAACACACCGTTTTCAAATATGGATTTCTTCACATCTGTATACTGGGCTGAATTGATTATGTATCTGATGTCATTAATCATTTCATCAGTGATTTCATTATCCTTCGACTGAAGAGAATACATATATATATATCCGCGTGCTACAGTGTAGTATTTTCTTGTATAAATTGTCTGCTTTTCGTCTGATACAGATGTAACCTCTGTCCTGAAATATGGACGGTCGTTAATTATATCTATAGCCTTGCCTGTCATTGTCTCTGTCAGGCCATCTTCCTGTTTGGCATTCTCTGAGTCAATATACTGCAGGAACATGCCGCTTAACTGATTCTCATCCAGTTCATCAAGGTTGGAAAGTGATGAGCCTGCTTTCATTCCGACAACAGCAATTTCATAAGAAATGTCTTTTGAAAATGCTTCGAGATATATATTAGATGCTTTCATTGAGTTCTGTACTTCATTGGAATCCTGTGCGCCAATATCCTTAAGATATGCATTATTGCCTGTTGTTGTCTGCGTAAAGCATATCAGTTCCTCAGGAACTTTTAATTTTAAATCAATTGCAGAGAACTTATAAGATGCATCTGCTGCCAGTGCAGTAAAAGATGGAAAAATAATTGCCGATATAAGAACCAATACCGGAATAAATGTTAATTTTTTGCGGGAAAATTTCACAAAACCACCTCCTAAAGTGCTTAAAATCAATATTTTGTATGATATCACAGTGCTTTACAAAAAGCAATTAAACTGATATTATATTATAGATTGCGTGTATTAATTTTTTGTAAATTTGCTATAAGAGCAAGGAGGAATTATGAGTAAACCAATAGTTGCTGTTGTCGGAAGACCTAATGTTGGTAAATCAACATTATTCAACAGTCTGTGCGGACAACAGATTTCAATAGTTAAAGATACACCGGGTGTTACAAGAGACAGAATCTATGCCGAGGTAAGCTGGCTAAACCACAATTTCACACTTATAGATACAGGGGGTATAGAGCCGGATACAGGCGATATTATTCTTTCACAGATGCGCGAACAGGCTGAAATTGCCATTGAAACTGCGGATGTAATTATATTTATGACTGATGTTAAGCAGGGGCTTGTAGATTCAGATTCTAAGGTTGCTGATATGTTAAGACGTTCACACAAGCCTGTTATTCTTGTTGTCAATAAAGTAGACAGCTTTGAAAAGATGATGCCTGATGTATATGAATTCTATAATCTTGGAATTGGAGAACCATTTCCTATATCAGCCGTTAATAAGTTAGGTTTTGGTGAAGTGCTTGATGAAGTGGTGAGTCATTTCCCAGAAGGTTCAGATACTGATGAAGAAGATGACAGACCTAAGGTAGCTATAATAGGTAAGCCTAATGTTGGTAAGTCATCAATCATCAATAAGCTTGTAGGCAAGAACAGAGTTATTGTATCTGATATTGCCGGTACAACAAGAGATGCTATTGACACAGCTATCAAGTATAATGGCAAAGAATATGTATTTATTGATACAGCGGGACTACGCCGTAAGAGCAAGATTAAAGAAGATCTGGAGCGTTTCAGTATCATAAGAACTGTTGCAGCAGTTGAAAGAGCTGATATTGCAATTCTTGTTATTGATGCTACGGAAGGTGTTACAGAGCAGGATGCCAAGATAGCCGGAATAGCGCATGAAAGAGGCAAGGGTATTATTATTGCTGTTAACAAATGGGATGACATAGAGAAGAATGACAAGACTATCTATGAGTTTACGAATAAGATTAAAGATACTCTTGCATTTATGTCATATGCTGAGATTATATTTGTTTCTGCCAAGACAGGTCAGAGACTTAATAAAATATATGAATTAGTTGATCACATTGTTGATGCACAGACTATGCGTATTCCTACCGGCGTGCTTAATGAAATTCTTACAGAAGCAGTTGCAATGAAGCAGCCACCTTCAGATAAGGGTAAGAGACTTAAAATCTATTACATGACTCAGGTTTCGGTAAAACCACCGACATTTGTTATGTTTGTTAATGATGTAGCACTCACACATTTTTCTTATACAAGATATATAGAAAACAGAATAAGAGAATCATTTGGATTCAGAGGTACATCTATCAGATTCATCAACAGAGAACGTAAGGAGAAAGAGTAATGTTATTTAAAATAGGTGTTCTTATATATGGATATTTTGCCGGAGCACTCATTCAGGCAGGATACTGGATGGGAAAGTTCAATAAGATTGACATCAGGGATTATGGCAGTGGCAATGCGGGAACTACTAATGTTATGAGAACTCTTGGCAAGAAAGCTGGAATTGCAACTTATCTGTTAGATGCATTTAAAGCTGTAATTGCTGATATATTGATACATTTTCTTATAGTACCACATACTGCAATTCCGGAAATGCTTTTGTTTCTGTATTGTGGCCTTGGAATTGTGCTTGGACATAATTTTCCGTTCTACCTTAAGTTTAAGGGGGGAAAGGGAATAGCAGCATCTTCAGGTGTTGTTATAAGTCTTATGCTTTTTCCTAAGTACTGTTTTATGTTTACGGTTTTTGGTATTGTCTTTTTTGCACTTGTAGCCAGGATAAGCCGTTATGTTTCACTGGCCTCACTTATAGGTATGGCAATGTTTTTTGTTGAATTTCTTATATGGGGATTCTTAGGCTGGCTTCCATTAAATGGAACAGACCTTGTTGAAGGCACTGTTATTGTTTTCGCTCTTGCAGCACTTGCATTTATCAGACACCGCAGTAATATTGTAAGACTGGTTCAGGGAACAGAACGGAAAATCGGTGAAAAAAAGAATTAATTTTTGATGCGCTTATGCGCAGATTGGAGTATAATTATGGCAAATGTAAGTGTTTTAGGAGCAGGAAGCTGGGGCTTAGGTCTTGCTTTACTTCTTAATAACAACGGACACAATGTAACAGTATGGTCAGTATTAAAGGATGAAGTTGCTATGCTTCAGACTGAAAGAGAACATAAAAGATGCCTTCCTGGTGTAAAGATTCCTGACAGTATTACTGTTTCAGGAGATACAGAGAATGTAATTGGCAGTGCAGATGTACTTGTACTTGCAGTTGCATCTCCTTATACACGTTCTACTGCAAAGATGATTGCACCTTTCGTAAAGGAAGGACAGATTATTGTAAATGTGGCAAAAGGGGTTGAGGAACATACTTTATTAACACTCTGCCAGATTGTAGAAGAGGAGATTCCTTGTGCCAAGGTTGCAGTTTTATCAGGACCAAGCCATGCTGAAGAGGTAAGCCGTGGCATTCCTACAACATGTGTCATAGGAGCACATGAAAAGGCAACAGCTGAATATTTACAGAATATTTTTATGAGTGATGTATTCAGGGTGTATACAAGTCCGGATATGCTGGGAATATGTATAGGTGGCGCATTAAAGAATGTTATCGCACTTGCCGCAGGTATTGCAGATGGGCTTGGTTATGGTGATAATACTAAAGCTGCTCTTATAACAAGAGGTAATGCTGAGATAACAAGACTTGGTGTTGCGATGGGAGCTAATCCTCATACTTTTGCTGGCCTTTCAGGTATTGGTGACTTAATCGTTACATGTGCAAGTATGCACAGCCGTAACAGACGTGCAGGAATCCTCATAGGTAAAGGATACACCAAAGACGAGGCTATGAAAGAAGTGCAGATGGTAGTAGAAGGTGTGTTCTCTGCAAAGGCAGCGTTAGAACTTTCTAAGAAATATAATATTGAGATGCCGATTGTAGAGCAGGTTAATAAGGTGCTTTTTGAAGACAAACCTGCTGCTGAAGCTGTTAAGGAACTTATGTTAAGAGATAAAAAAATAGAGATTGATAATTCTGAATGGAAGTAATCAGTCTGAATTAACAGAGGGGGAAAACTGATGGCTCATATTAAAAATCTATCGAACAGAGCATACATTTCGGGCAGTCTTAAAGACAAACTTTCAAGATTTGAGATGTATAGATACAGCTTTATTTATGCGCCTACAGGATATGGTAAATCCAAAGTAATAAGAACTTTTTTTAAGAATTACCCAGGGTATACTGTTTTATGGATAGATGCAGAAAGTTCCAGAGAGATTTTTTGGGATAATTTCTGCAATGCTGTCAAAATGTTTGATAATACATTGGCTGCAGCTTTTAAGAAAATTGGATTTCCTGATTCGGATTATACTATTAATGAAGTTATTAATCTTTTATCTATTATGAATTCAGAGAAATTCTCTGCTCTGCTTGTGATTGATAACTTTGATAATATATTTGATGACAATATGTGCAGAATATTTGCTGCATCATATTTATCAACCGCAGTAGGATTGAGATATGCATTTATATTAAAAAAATTAACTAATCAGAGTATTATTAATCTTATAACTAAGGATGATGCGTTGGGAATCACAAAAAAAGATTTTGCATTTTCACAGGAAGATATTGAAGATTATTTCAGGCTTAATGAAATTATTCTTGATAAAGAAACTTCTAAAGATATATTTAATAAAACTCTGGGATGGCCATATGTAGTACATCTATACATGGAAGCCTATAAGAATAAACATACCGATGCAGATAAGACTGTGCTTGATAAAGCGTATACATTTATTGAAAATAATGTATGGCTGGAGTTATCTGATGATGAAAGACAATTTCTTGCTACCATGAGCGTATTTTCAAGCTTTAATCTTAACCAGTGCATGAAGCAGACTTTTTTAGAAGAAAAAATGTGTCTTAAACTTCTTAATTCAATTCCGTTAATTAATTATGATGAGCATACAAGAAGGTACAGCTTTAATCCTATGTTTGATGGATTCATTCTTCAGGTTCTTGACGAAATGCCTGTTGATGAAGTTACTAAGATTACACTCAGAGCTGCTGATACGAATCTTGATGATGGTAATTACTTTGAAGCGATGAAGCTTTACAGCCACTCAAAGGAATATAGGAAAATATATCAGCATAATATTGATTTTATAGATATATATCCTTATGTAATTAAGCAGAATAAAGATGTATTTACGGACATTGCCAATCACTACTGGGATATAGAAAAAGAGGGACATTATGAATTTTCTTTGATTATATGTTTCTCACTGCTTATGTTTAATGAGAAGCATATGGTTGAAACTCTTCTTACGGATATAACATCAGATATCTGTAAGGATTCAGTTTTAAGTGACAACAAGAAGAATTCTTACATGGCGGAGATACAGTTTATAAAGGCTTTTACAGAATATAATGATTTTGGAAAGATGAGAGAAGGTTTTAATATTATTCTTTCTATTTCTAAATCACCTGTAAATATAATTGCCGATGGCTTTCCATTTAATTATGAATGCCCTTCAATTATGATGCTATATCACAGACAGTCTGGAGCACTTGATAAGGAACTTGAAACGCTTGAACAGTGTGCTCCTGATTATTACAGAATAACGAATGGTCATGGAAAAGGTTTTGAAGCTCTGATGCGTGCTGATGTTTTATATAACAGGGGTGACCTTGACGGAGCTGAGATTCTCTGTCAGAAAGCAATATATATGGCAGACAGCCGTAATCAGTATGCTATATACATTGCTGCATATTATATTCTTGCAAATATAGCACTCTACAGAGGATTTAATGATCAGTATAAGGAAAATATGCACAAAATTGAAGCTGTGGCAAGAAGGGATACCCGAAAATCCAAATCGCTTGAAAAGCTTTCGGATATATGCCATGCATGTATGTATTCTGATATAGAACAGCAGGATAAAATTGCTGCATGGATTAAAGACCAGAAAAAGATTGAAGATTCCGTTAATTTCTTCTCTCTTAGTTTTGTTAACATTGTGTTTGGAAAATATCTTATACTTAATCGTGAGTATCATCATTTTCTTGGTATAAGCGGTCAGCTTTTAGGACTTAACAATCTTTTTTCTTATATCCTTCCACAGATATATACATATATATATCTTGCAATTGCAAATAAAGAAACAGGTGAGACAATTAAAGCCCATAAGTTTCTTAAAGAGGCCATAAAGCTTGCTGAACCAGACAGAATATATATGCCTTTTGTACATAATTACAGCAGCATATCTGAGCTTATGGCAGAAACTGTTGTAGGTCATGATAATCAAGGCTTTATCAGAAATGTTATAAAGATTTCAAAGGGTTATGAAAAAGGGGTTAAATCAATAAAAAAAGCTGGACATGCCCTAGCAGATTATGGACTTACTGTACGTGAGTCAGATGTTGCAAAGCTTGCAGCACAGAGATTTTCTAATAAAGAAATTGCTGAACAGCTCTTTATTGCTGAGAGTACTGTAAAGTCCAATATGAAAGTTATATTTAATAAACTGCAGATTAATTCTCGTGCAGAATTAAAGAATTTTTTTGAATAAAATATAAAGGAACTGATATTTATGAGAGTAATTGCTGGAATTGCCAGAAGTATGCCTTTAAAGGCTACTGAAGGTGACAACACAAGACCAACTACTGACAGAATTAAAGAAACATTGTTCAATATGTTACAATCAGATATTGCAGGATGCAGGTTTCTTGATTTATATTCAGGAAGTGGTGCGATAGGTATTGAGGCGTTAAGCCGTGGTGCAAAAGAAGCTGTTCTTGTAGAAAATGCAAAACAGGCAATAGATGTTATTAAAGATAATCTTACATTTACAAAACTTTCCCCTAAGGCTGTTGTAATGGAACAGGATGTTTTGTCTGCAATAAACAGATTATCAGGCAGCGGAGTATTTGATATTATATTTATGGATCCACCTTATGGAAAAGACTATGAATATGACGTATTACTTGCATTATCACATTCGGATATTGTAGACAGATATACAATTATTGTAATTGAGGAGGCTCTTAATGTGCCTTTGGATTATATTGATGAATGTGGATTTGAGACTGTAAAGGTTAAGAATTATAAAACTAATAAGCATATTTTTATACGATTAAAGGAGAGTGAATAACTGTGAAAAAAGCGATTTATCCAGGGAGTTTTGACCCGGTGACATTAGGACATTTGGATATAATCAGGCGTTCAGCAAGTCTTGTTGATCATCTGATAGTTGGCGTTTTAAATAACAGTACCAAAACACCATTGTTTTCAGTGGAAGAGCGTGTTAATATGTTAAGAGAAGTGACAAAGGATCTGCCTAATGTTGAAGTATTAAGCTTCAGTGGATTACTGGTGGATTTTGCTGCAGAACATAACGTTTCTGTAATAATAAGGGGATTAAGAGCTGTCACTGATTTTGAATATGAGCTTGCAATGTCGCAGACTAACAGAGTTGCGGCTCCTGGGATTGATACGGTATTTCTTACAACAAGCCTGAAGTATGCATATTTAAGTTCCAGCATCGTTAAAGAGATGGCTATGTATGGCGGAGATATTAAAAAGTTCGTTCCGGAAGAGATTATAGACAGAGTCTATGAGAAGTATGGAATCACAAAATAATCAAAATACTATTAAAGGAGTAAAACGATGAGCAGAATTGAGCAGTTAATAAGTGATATTGAAAGTTATATTGATACCTGTAAATATTATCCATTATCCAATGTTAAGATTATTGTTAATAAAGAGCAGTTAGAGGATATGCTTACAGAATTAAGATTAAAAACTCCTGATGAAGTTAAGAAATATCAGAAGATTTTAAGCAATAAAGATGCTATTCTTGCAGATGCCAAGGAACAGGCTGATGCTATTATTAATGCAGCACAGGTTCAGACTGAAGAACTTATTAATGAGCATGAAATTATGCAGAGAGCTTATGCACAGGCTAATGAGCTTATTGAACAGGCTACAGCACAGGCACAGGCTATCCTGGATAATGCAACAGAGGAAGCAAACAGCATAAGGTATGGTGCAATGCAGTACACAGATGATATGCTTGCAAAACTTCAGTATATTATTGAACATTCAATTAAGGATAATAAAGAAAAATATGATTCGTTATTATCAGGTCTAGAAAATGTATTATCTGTTGTCAATAATAATAGGAATGAGCTTAGTGGTATTGAAGAAGGAGAAACTGAAGAAACTGTGCAAAACAATTCGGAAGATTTGGATTCCACAGATACAGACAATAATGAATAACAATTAATAATCTTATAGTATATTTAATACATATATCAGCAGATAAGTCATTGCAAGTGTTACTATACACAGTACAAGTTTCTGATATATGTATTTTTTTATGCTTATATAACTGCTGCATATGCTTTTTGTCTGCATAATAATGCATACCCCGCCAAATGCATCAAGTAATACTGTTAATAATACTGTTATATTCATAGGAATTCCGGCATTTTTAATTATGGCAAGACCGTTTGATATTTCAAATAAATATGATATTAACAAACCAGCGGTATTGCTTTGTGAAAAATGCATTATAATATTTACAATGACAGAGAAAATAATAACGTAAGCTCCCAACTTCAGAGCAGTATTAATTGAACTGTCTACAGCTTCTTCAAAGAAATGGAATATCAGTTTTTTGTCATTTTTTATATGTGGAGCATTGTTTTTTTTATTATCTTTATCCCTAAAAAGCAGAATTGCCATATATGAACATAATATTACCGGTGTATATGTCAGTGCAAGAAACATTGGCAGACTGATACATTTTTCGAGGATATTAATATATACATAGCTTATAAGAAATGCCGGACTGGGAATATTGATTATGCCGGCAAGCATGTCCCCGAGTCTGTTTTCAGGATTATTTTTATTGTACCATGAGCAGATATAGGCTCCGTTTGGAAAGCCTGTCATAAGACCTGTTATTACAAGTATCCATGGATTATTAATATTTTTTTGCTGCAGAATTCTTACAAGAATATTAGTGAGAATAAAAGATATAAATAATCCCGGAAATATTTTCATGCCATAAAGATATAGTCCGGAAATCACTCCGTGACACACAGGAACCGATAATACCGAAAACACAAATAAAAGAATAAGTATTATGCTTATCATACAGCCTCTTTAATAATAGATATTTAATAATATTCTCAAAAATATGTTTTTATGTGTTATAATGAAATATAATTATGCAATAAAAGCTGAAATGGAGACTACAATGGAAATTCAGATGTGGAAGGAAATTCTTACACCTTATGATCTTGCGGTGGAAGAACTTCAGATAAAATTCAACCATATAATTAAAGAATACCGTCAGGCAGGTGTCTATTCACCCATAGAACAGGTTTTAGGACGTGTAAAAAGTATTTCTAGTATAATAGAAAAAGCGCAGCGCAGAGGGATTGAAATTGATAAAATTCAGGAAAAACTTTTTGATATTGCAGGCATAAGACTTATATGTCAGTTTACGGAAGATATATATACAGTTGTGAAACTTATCAAGAAACGAAAAGACATGACTGTAATAAGTGAGAAAGATTATATTAAAAATATTAAAGAGAGTGGTTATAGAAGTTATCATCTTATAGTTCATTATGAAGTTGAGACAGTGAAAGGAACTACTATTATACCCGTGGAAATTCAGATAAGAACTCTTGGCATGAATTTCTGGGCAATTATAGAGCACTCTCTTCAATACAAATATGACGGTGAGATTCCTTCGCATGTAAGAGAAAGACTTAATGCGGCATCTGATGCACTTATAACACTTGATAACGAAATGTCATCTATCCATGATGAAATTATTAATTCCCAGACCTATTTTATGGTTAAGGCAAATATTGTTTCAGATATATTAAGTACAATCCAGAATCTGTACAAGGTTGCCAATAAGCAGGTTGTTATAAAAATCCAGGATGAATTCTATGAAATATTTGAAAAAGGCGATGTTAATGAACTTTCAAGATTTTCACGCCAGTTAGATATAATTGCTGAGGATTACCGGGCACAATCGGTACAGTAACTCATTACAGAAACTATACAGAATTGAGGTATACAAAGTGAATTTACCAGAAAAATATACAGAATCAATGAAAGCTCTGTTAGGAGATGAATACGACAGCTATATAAAAAGCTTTAGTGATAAGAGATTATATGGACTGCGTGTCAATAACCTTAAGATTTCAACAGAGGATTTCCTTAAGATATGTCCGTTTAAGTTAGAACCTATTCCATGGATTGAGAACGGATTCTATTATTCAGAAGATGACAAGCCTGCTAAACACCCATATTATTTTGCAGGCTTATATTATATTCAGGAGCCTAGTGCCATGACACCCGCCAATGTTCTTCCGATTGAGGAAGGAGATGTTGTATTTGATATGTGTGCAGCTCCCGGAGGAAAATCAACAGAGCTTGCAGCCAAATTAAACAAAACAGGATTACTTATAACCAATGATATAAGCAATTCGCGTGCCAAAGCACTTCTTAAGAATGTAGAGGTATTCGGTGTTCCTAATCTGTGCGTCCTTAATGAAGACCCTGTGGGTATAGCTTCAAGATTCTCAGGATTCTTTGACAAAGTACTTATTGATGCTCCATGCTCAGGTGAAGGAATGTTCAGAAAAGACAATAAGCTTATCAAAGCATGGGAAAAGAACGGTCCGGAGTTCTATTCGCAGATTCAGAGGAATATCATTCTTGCCGGTGCTGACATGTTAAAACCGGGCGGTAAATTATTATATTCTACATGCACATTTTCAAAGCTGGAGGATGAAGATTCAGTAATACATCTTCTTACCAACAGACCTGATATGCACCTTATAGATATCAAGCCATATGAAGGCTTCTCACACGGCTTTGATACTGATGAAGGATATCATCTTGAGAAGGCTGTCAGAATATTTCCTCATAAGATGCCTGGAGAAGGACATTTTGTGGCATTATTTGAGAAAGACGGCGAAGATTATACATCTTCTAAAAGACCAGTATCAGGAAAGACCAAGCTTCCTGATGAATTAAAGGAGTTCATGGACAGCACCACATTTGAATATGACCCTGCTTATATCAATATAAGAGATACAAGGGTCTTTCTTACATCTCCTTATATGGCAGAGGAACGCGGTTTAAGAATTATAAGAAATGGTCTGCTGCTAGGTGAACTTAAGAAGAACCGTTTTGAACCGAGTCAGGCATTTGCAATGGCACTTACTAAGGATCAGTTTAATAACTGTCTTGACCTTCCTGTTTCAGATGACAGAGTAATCAGATATCTTAAAGGAGAGACTATCGATATTGATGATTTTAATGTCAAATCTGGCTGGACACTTGTATGTGTTGATGGCTATCCACTTGGATGGGGCAAGAACGCTAACGGACAGTTAAAAAATAAATATCTTGCAGGCTGGAGATGGATGTAAATGCTTATAAGACTTGATAAATATCTTGCAGACATGCAGGTTGGTACACGCAGTGAAGTTAAAGAACTGATAAGAAAAAAGAGAGTCACTGTTAATGACAATATTGTGACAAAGCCTGAATCAAAGATTAATACAGATGGTGATTCTGTAAATGTAGATGGTAATGCTGTGGGCTATCATGAATATGAGTATTTTATGCTTAACAAGCCTGCCGGTGTTGTTTCGGCAACTGATGACAATACATGTACAACAGTGATTGACCTTATTAAAACTAAGAACAGAAAAGACCTTTTTCCTGTAGGAAGACTTGATAAGGACACCGAAGGGCTTCTTATAATTACGAATGATGGCGCTATGGCACATGATCTGCTGTCACCTAAAAAACATGTTGATAAGACTTATTATGCCAAAGTTAAAGGTAAGATAAGCGATATGGAAGTTAAGCAGTTTGCTGATGGACTATTCATTGATGATGAGCTGACAGCACTTCCTGCCATATTAAAGGTATTAAGCTATAATTCTGATAAGGATTATTCTGAGATTCATGTAACAATACATGAGGGTAAGTTTCATCAGGTGAAGAGAATGTTTACTGCCATAGGTTCAGAGGTTCTGTTCCTTAAACGTATAACATTTGGTGCATTATCACTTGATGAAAGCCTTAAAACAGGTGAATACAGAACACTTACCAAAGAAGAGATATCACTATTACAACAAAACCAGATTAAAAGATAAGGAGAATTCCATGATTAAGGATTTTCTTCCAATTAGCAGAGAAGATATGAAAAAAAGAGGCTGGCAGCAGTGTGACTTCGTGTATATATGCGGAGATGCCTATGTTGACCATTCCTCTTTCGGAATGGCTATTATAACAAGAATATTAGAAAGCCGTGGTTATAAGGTTGGCATTATCGCACAACCTGACTGGAAAAAGAAAGAATCAATTGCAATCCTTGGAGAACCAAGATTAGGATTTCTTGTTTCTGCCGGCAATATGGATTCAATGGTTAATCATTATACAGTTAATAAAAAACGCAGAAAGAATGACGCATATTCGCCAGGCGGCAAAATGGGCATGCGTCCTGATTATGCAACTATTGTATATTGTAATCTTATAAGACAGACATATAAGAAAACACCTATAATTATTGGTGGCATTGAGGCTTCATTAAGAAGAATGTCGCACTATGATTACTGGTCTGATAAGATGAAACATTCAATTCTTATTGATTCAGGTGCAGATATTATATCCTATGGAATGGGAGAACATTCTATTGTAGAGATAGCAGAGGCGCTTGAGGCCGGAATTGATGTTAAAGATATCACATACATAAGAGGTACTGTATACAAAGTTAAAAGCCTTGATCATATATATGATGATTATATAGAACTTCCAAGCTACGATGAGATTGCAGCTGATAAGAAGAAATATGCTGAAAGCTTCTATACACAGTACATTAATACTGACGCTTTCAGTGCCAGGATTCTTGTTGAGAAGGTTAAGGAAAAAATGTATGTCGTACAGAATCCGCCTGCAATGCCACTTACACAGATGGAGATGGATGATGTATATTCACTGCCTTATATGAGAGATTATCACCCAGTATATAAAAAAATGGGTGGTATTCCTGCATTATCAGAGATAAAATTCTCTCTTACAAGCAACAGAGGCTGTTTCGGCGGGTGCTCATTCTGTGCACTTACTTTCCATCAGGGACGTATCATACAGACAAGAAGCCATGAAAATATAATAGAAGAAGCCGAATTGATGACACATGACCCTGATTTTAAGGGATATATACATGATGTCGGTGGTCCTACGGCTAATTTCAGAAGAACAGCCTGTGACAAGCAGTTAAGTAAAGGTGCATGTGTCAATAAACAGTGCCTTTTCCCTAAGCCGTGTAAGAATCTTGTCGTAGAGCACAAGGATTATATAAGCCTTTTAAGAAAGCTTCGTAAGATTCCATCTGTCAAAAAAGTGTTTATAAGGTCAGGTATACGATTTGACTATTGCATGGAAGATTCTGATGATACATTTTTAAGAGAATTGTGTGAGAATCATATAAGCGGTCAGCTGCGTGTTGCACCTGAACATATATCAGATAAAGTATTATCGAGAATGGGTAAGCCTTCGAGAGCAGTATATGACAGCTTCATAAAACGTTATAAAAGAATTAACGATAAGACAGGAAAAGAACAGTTTGTTGTTCCATATCTTATGTCAAGCCACCCTGGTTCAACCATGAAAGAGGCTATTGAGCTTGCTGAATATGTTCGTGACTTAGGTTATATGCCAGAACAGGTACAGGATTTCTATCCTACGCCTTCAACGCTTTCAACATGTATGTATTACACAGGCTATGACCCAAGAACAATGGAAAAGGTATATACACCTGTATCTCATCATGAAAAGGAGATGCAGAGAGCGCTTATCCAGTACAGGAAGCCAGAGAATTATGACCTTGTAAAAGAAGCCCTTCTTGCCAACAACAGAAATGACCTGATTGGATTTGGTCCAAAATGTCTTATTCCACCTAGAAAAATAAGGAGCAGAAGTAATGAAAAAAGTAGAAAAAGGTGAGTTCGGTTATCTTGCCTATAAAAAAAGCCGCAATATGATTAAAACAATTATTGCATTTGCTGTTGTACTCGTAATATTTATCATTGGTTTCATAATATGGAAATCAAAGAATAACTACCTTACAATGCTTGCTGTTGTACTTGTTCTGCCTGCTGCCAAATTCGCAGTATCATACTTTGTTCTTATTCCACATAAGAACTGTGACGAAGAATTAAAGAGTGCTATTGAAGAACGTAAAGGCGAATTAAACAGCGTCTATGACCTTGTTGTATCCAATAAGCAGAAGCCTGTTGGTATTATGGCAGCAGTTATCAGTGATAACCAGATACTTGCCTATACAAGTGCTGCTAAAGCTGACAAGAACCTTTTCGAGACAAGTGTTAAGGAGTTCTTGAAGAATGAGAAGCTTACATGTGCTGTCCTTCTCTATAAGGATAAGGATACATATCTTGAAAAAGTTAAGAATGCAGCCTTGAATTTTGATGTGAGCAAGGAAAACAGCCTTGACAGAAAACAGTATATAACAGACGCATTACTAAGAATGAGCATGTAATTAAGCAGGTATTATATGAAAGAAATTAACATTGATGAAAAGCTCGCAGGTCAGAAGATGATGCGCTGTCTTGAGCGTTATTTATCCAACGCCCCTAAGAGCTTTCTTTACAAAATGCTGAGAAAAAAGAATATTACACTCAATAATTCCAAAGCAACAGGTGATGAAAAGTTAAAATGTGGTGATACAATCAAGATTTTCTTTTCTGATGAGACATTTGAAAAATTCTCAGCTGATAATAACCGAACAGTTAATGACGACTACTACAACAGAATATACAGGCCACTTGATATAATCTATGAGAATTCTGATGTTATATTCATTAATAAGCCTTCTGGCATGCTTTCACAGAAGGCAAAGCCTGAAGATGTGTCACTTGTTGAATATTTAATTGCACACCTTATACATAAGGGAGAACTTAACGCCGGTGATTTAGCGTCATTCAAGCCGGGCATATGCAACAGATTAGACCGTAATACAAGCGGAATTGTAGCAGCTGGAAAGACTACTAAAGGATTACAGCAGTTATCGGAAGCATTTAAACAGAGAACCCTTGGAAAGTACTATCTGTGCATTGTAAAGGGAAACGTTGATAAGCGTGCTTTAATAAAAGGATATCTGTATAAAGATAACAAAACTAATAAAGTGACTATAAGCAGGACTGAAACTAAAGATTCACTTCCGATTGAGACAGAGTATATTCCGGTATGTTCTAATGGCAATGTGACTCTGCTAAAGATTCATCTTCTTACAGGACGAAGCCATCAGATAAGAGCTCATCTTGCAAGTATCGGACATCCTCTTATAGGTGATTATAAATACGGTCAGAAATCTGTTAATGATACATTTAACAGACAATACAAAGTAAAAGACCAGATGCTTCATTCATATGAATTAGATATTCCAGATATGGACATTCATATATACGCTGCAATACCTGATTCTTTTAAAAATGTCATGAAAGGAGAACAGTTATGCCGACCTGGAATTCAAGAGGACTTAGAGGCTCTACATTAGAAGACCTTATTAATATGTCTAATGATAAATACAGGACTTCACATCTTGCACTTGTCCAAAAGATTCCAACACCCATAAAACCAATTAATATAGACCAAAGCACAAGACATATTACACTGGCATATTTTGACCAGAAAAGTACGGTTGACTATATTGGTGTTGTTCAGGGAATTCCTGTATGTTTTGATGCAAAAGAATGTGCAACGGATACATTTCCAATTCAGAACATCCATGAACATCAGATTGAATTCATGCGTGAATTTGAGAAGCAGGACGGAATCTCCTTCATAATTATATATTTTTCTTCAAGAGATGAGTTCTATTATGTACCATTTTCTGATATAATTAGTTTTTGGGAAAGAAGTGAAAATGGTGGTCGGAAAAGCTTCACATATAAAGAAATAAATCAGAATTTCCGTATATATGCAAATCAGGGAATTCCTGTTCATTATCTGGAAACAATCCAGAAGGATATAGAATTACGATAGAAAGGCAGGGGGTTAGATGATTAGTGATAATCATAATGCTTATAATAACTATAATAATTATATTGATGAATATGAACTTACTAATGGATATGCTGTAGTTGACAGAAATTTCTCAATAGTAACTGCAAATGAGCCTATGTATCTGTTCCTTGGAATGTCAAAACATTATTCAATTATGGATGCTATTCATCAGGTTGACATTGACGATTTTATTGATGTTGCCAACAGTTTAAGACCTGAAATCAAGAAATCCATGTGTATACGGATGCGAAGAATAGATAATTCATACCGATGGGTAATTGTTGATATAGAAAAGAAAGTTATACCTAATACTGATTCATCTGAATACCTTGAATTACATATATCTGATGTTTTAGTTATCCGTGAGCTTAATAAAAAATTACAGCAGCAGATTAAAGCATTTAAAAATGAAACTGCTGAAAATAGAAATTTACTAATTACGCAGCCAGAACCTGCCATCAAAGAATTCTGTTTAAAAAACATAGAAGCTGATAATAACTGCGAACTATCACTTATATATCTTGAAGTTGACAATTTTGAGCAGTTTAAAGCTACACATACTGATGATGAATTCCATAGAATAACATATGTAATTGAAGATACTATATTAAAAGCTATTGATGGCCGTGGTTTATTAGGCCGTCTGGATGATTTCAAATACATTATTGCTATTAAAAATATCAATAATGAAGTTAAGCTGCGTGCATTTTTGGAGCATATTAGGACCCAGATTTCATGGCATTGTAAATTTATTGATTCATCATATAATATAGAATTTTCTATTGGCATAGGAAGATATCCTAATAATGGAAAGGATTTAGATCTTATTAAGAAAAAAATCCAAAAAGCAATTAATATAGCACGTTCTAAAGGAGGCAACAGATATATAATCTATAAGGAGTTCCTGCACGGAGAAATCGAAGATTCTGATAAATAGTTTGTTGACAATAACTACATATTTATGTATAATTCATACAAATTTAGTGTGTTAGCATAGTATCACTTCAACGCATTAAAGCATTCAATATAACGAAAGGATATACATTTATGAAGAAAGATTTACTACATACACCAGAGGGTGTGCGCGATATATACAGTACAGAATGTGCAGAAAAGAAGGTCATTGAGAATCGTCTTCATGATGTCTGTGCATCATATGGATATAATGATATACAGACACCTTCTATTGAATTCTTTGATGTATTCAATAAAGAACGTGGAAGTGTACCGTCTAATGAAATGTTCAAGCTTTTTGACAGATACGGAAACACTTTAGTATTAAGACCAGATATGACACCATCTATAGCAAGAGCTACAGCAAAATATTTTGAAGACAGAGTTCTTCCAGTCAAGCTCTGTTATCTTGGCAATACATTTATCAATGTAAGCAAGTATTATCAGGGAAGACTTAAAGAAAATACAATGCTTGGTGCAGAGCTTATCAATGATAACTCTCTGGCAGCAGATTATGAGATTATCTCTATGGTTATTGACTGCATGTTATCAGCAGGTCTTACAGAGTTTCAGGTTGAGCTTGGTAATGTTGCTTTCTTTAATGGTCTTTTACATAAAGCTGGCATTACAGGAGATTCTTCAGAAGAATTATTAAGACTTATCAAGGATAAGAATTACTTCGGTGTTGAAGAACTCTTAGATAGTCTTAATATTGATGATGCAGTTGCCAAAGCATTGCTTGAACTTCCTCAGTTATTTGGTGGTACAGAGGTGCTTGAAAAGGCTAAATCTTTAACAGATGAAGAAGAGTGCATACAGGCTGTTAACAGACTTGAAAAGTTATATGAGCTTCTTAAGAATAACAATTACGATAAATATATCTCATTTGATTTAGGAGATTTATCTGAGCATGCATACTATACTGGAATTATATTCCATGCATATACATTTGGAACAGGGGAGCCTGTTGTGAATGGCGGACGTTATGACAAGCTGCTCGGTCAGTTTGGCTGTGACAAGGCATCTATTGGTTTCTCTATCACGATTGACAGACTTATAGCTGCACTTAACAGACAGAATATCCATATCCCACACGACGCTAATGGAACACTTCTTGTATACAATGCTGACAGGCTTGGTGATGCTATAAATGTATCTAAGAAATTAAGAAGCACTGGTGTTAATGTCTGCATGATTGAATATAAAGACAGCAAGTCTGATTCTCAATATATTGAATATGCTAAAGAATCTTCATTAGTAAATGTAGCATTTATTGATGATGAATACGTTTCTGATTCAACAATAAGAGTTATTGATGAATCAGGAAAAAATGAAAGAGCAACTGTAAAAAGCCTTGTAGGAGGTACATTTTAATGAGATATATAACTATTGCATTAGCAAAAGGCCGTCTTGCAAAGAAGGCAATGGAGATATTTGAACAGATTGGTATTCCTTGCGAAGAGATGAAGGATGAAAAGACAAGAAAGCTTATCTTCACTAATGAAGAATTAGGATTCCGTTTCTTTTTATCAAAGCCATCTGATGTTCCTACATATGTAGAATATGGTGCGGCCGATATCGGTATTGTAGGTAAGGATACAATTCTTGAAGAAGGAAGAAGTCTTTATGAAGTATATGACCTTCAGATGGGCAAATGCAGAATGTGTGTATGTGGTCCTGAATCAGCAAGAGAAAAGTTACAGCATCATGAGCTTATAAGAGTTGCTTCTAAGTATCCTAACATTGCAAAGGATTATTTTAATAATATAAAGCATCAGACTGTAGAGATTATCAAGCTTAACGGTTCTGTAGAATTAGCACCTATTGTAGGTCTTGCAGAGGTTATCGTTGATATCGTTGAGACAGGTGCAACTTTAAGAGAAAATGGTCTTGAAGTGCTCGAAGAGGTGTGTCCTCTTTCTGCACGAATGGTCGTAAACCAGGTAAGCATGAAGATGGAGCAGGAGCGAATTAACAAGCTTATTAATGATGTCAAGAAATATATAGAAACACAGGGCATATAACAAGGAGGAAAATTCCTCTCCTCACTATGGAGTTCGGATTTTGCTTCGCAAAACAAGGAGGAAATATAATGCGTATCGTTGAATTAACAGATGAAAGTAAGAATAATATTTTAGAGAATCTTTTAAAGAGAAGTCCTAACAGCTATGGAAAGTTCGAATCGGCAGTTGCTGAGATTCTTCTTAATATCAAGACAAAGGGCGATGAGGCTTTATTTGAATATACTAAGAATTTTGATAAGGCTGATATCAATGCTGACAATATTGTCGTAACAGAGGCAGAGATTGAAGAAGCATACTCTTTAGTTGACCCTGAACTTATTGAGGTTATAAGAAAGGCTATCGTTAATATCCGTTCTTTCCATGAGAAGCAGAAACAGTACAGCTGGTTTGATTCTAAGCCTGACGGAACTATATTAGGCCAGAAGGTTACTGCACTTGCAAGAGTCGGTGTGTATGTACCAGGAGGAAAGGCTGCCTATCCTTCATCAGTTCTTATGAACGTTCTTCCAGCGAAGGTTGCAGGTGTTGAGCAGATTATAATGTGTACTCCACCTGATAAAGAAGGAAAGGTATATCCTACAACACTTGTTGCAGCTAAAGAGGCTGGAGTTGATGTTATATATAAAGCTGGCGGAGCACAGGCTGTTGCAGCTATGGCATATGGTACAAAATCAATTCCTAAGGTTGATAAGATATGTGGACCTGGTAACATATATGTTGCCCTTGCTAAAAAGGCCGTATTTGGTTATGTAAGCATTGATTCTGTGGCTGGTCCTAGTGAAATTCTTGTAATTGCCGATGAGACTGCTAATCCTCGTTATGTTGCAGCAGATCTTTTATCACAGGCTGAACATGATGAGATGGCATCTGCAATTCTTGTAACTACAAGTGAAGACCTTGCACATAAGGTATCTGCAGAGGTTGATAAGTTTGTAGCTGAATTATCAAGAAAGGAAATTATCCAGAAATCACTTGATAATTACGGATATATTCTTGTTGCTAAGGATATTGACGAGGCTGTAGATGTTGCTAACGAGATTGCATCAGAACATATGGAAATCGTTACAAAGAATCCTTTTGATGTTATGACTAAGGTTAAGAACGCAGGTGCTATCTTCCTTGGAGAATATAGTTCAGAGCCTCTTGGTGATTACTTTGCAGGTCCTAACCACGTTCTTCCTACTAATGGAACAGCTAAGTTCTTCTCGCCTTTAAGTGTTGATGACTTCATTAAGAAATCAAGCATTATTTCATATTCTAGAAATGCTCTTGAAGCTATCCACACAGATATTGAGAAATTTGCTACAGCAGAGCATCTTACAGCTCATGCTAATTCAATTAAGGTAAGATTTGAAAATTAATTAGCGCACTGGCGCGGAAACGGGGATTATATGGCTGTATCTGAAATCAGACAGGCAACTGTAAAAAGAAAAACAAGTGAAACTGATATTGCTTTATTTTTAAGAATTGATGGTTCGGGAGAAGCGGAGGTCGATACAGGAATCGGTTTTTTCGACCATATGTTAAAAAGTTTTGCAAAGCATGGTCTTTTTGACCTTAAGTTAAAGGTAACTGGTGACCTAATAGTTGACTGCCACCATACTATCGAAGATGTCGGAATTGTACTTGGTGAAGCTATCAAAGAAGCTATAGGAGATAAGATGTCCATAAGAAGATATGGCGACATTATTCTTCCTATGGATGAAACACTTATCATGTGTGCCATAGACCTTTCGGGAAGACCGTATCTTGGTTTTGAATCTACATTTACAGCAGACAGCGTTGGATACTTTGATACACAGATGGTTAAAGAATTCTTCTATGCAATATCTTACAGTGCAGGCATGAATCTTCATATAAGAAAGATTGCAGGTGAGAACGATCATCACATTATTGAAGGCATGTTCAAAGCATTTGCAAAGGCATTGGATGAGGCAACTGTTAAAGATACAAGAATCAAGACAATTCTCTCTACTAAGGGAAGTCTCTAAATATACTTAAGGAGTTACATATATGCGATTATATCCAGCAATTGATGTTAAAGACGGGCAGTGTGTCCGCTTAAAGAAGGGACTTTTTAATGAAGTTACTGTATATTCTGAAAGACCTTACGAGATCGCTAAAGGCTTTGAAGAGGCAGGAGCACAGTTTATACATACTGTTGACCTTGATGGCGCTTTGAAAGGACACGGCGTTAATGCAGAAACTATTAAGAAGATATGTTCAAGTGTTAATGTTCCTGTACAGATGGGCGGTGGAATCCGTACTCTTGAGAACATTCAGGAGGTTCTTGACCTCGGCGTATACAGAGTTATTATCGGTACTAAGGCTGTTGAGAATCCTGATTTTATTAAGGCTGCCATTGACAGATTTGGTGCTGAACATATTGTTGTAGGTGTTGATGCAAAAGATGGTCTTGTGGCTATCGAGGGCTGGGAAAAGGTCAGTGATAAGACCGCACTTTCACTTGCACTTGCAATGAAGGATATCGGCGTACAGACTATTGTGTACACTGATATATCAAAGGATGGTATGCTTGCCGGTCCTAATGTTGAACAGACTAAGATTCTTTCTGATAAAACAGGCATTGATATTATTGCTTCAGGCGGCATGAGCTGCATGGATGACCTTACACATATTAATGATGCCGGTATCCATGGTGCAATTATCGGTAAGGCAATCTATGAAAAACGTATTGACCTTAAGGCGGCTGTAAATCTTTTTGAATCCGGAGCATCTTACAGCAAGGCATCAGCAATGCCTAAGGCTGATATTTCGTTTAAGGATTTAAAGCTTGACGCCAATGGTCTTATTCCTGTTGTTGTACAGGATTATGTCAATGGTGAAGTCCTTATGCTTGCTTACATGAATGAGGAAGCCTTCAATAAGACTTTAGAGACAGGCATTATGACTTATTATAGCCGAAGCCGTCAGGAGCTCTGGGTTAAAGGTCTTACATCAGGTCATTTCCAGTATGTTGGTTCTCTTGACATCGACTGTGACAATGATACTATTCTTGCAAAGGTTCGTCAGGTTGGTGCTGCATGCCACACTGGAAACAGAACATGCTTCTATAGAAATATTAAAACATGGAACAGATAATTTATGGAATATAAATATATAATCACAGATATTAACAATAAAATCTTCTGCTGCATATATACTTCTGATAATACCTGCCACTATCTTAAGCCTTTAGATAGTGGCAGTGTTGTTGGTAACATATATGTTGGAAGAGTTGAAAATGTAGTTAAGAATATTAACGCTGCATTTATTGAGATAGAGGATAAGCAGAAATGTTATTACTCTATACCAGACAACAAAGCACCTATATTTTTTAATGAGAAAAACAATCCTGCAATATGTCAGGGCGACAGAATTCTCGTAAAAGTTATAACTGAGCCGCTTAAAACCAAACCTGCAAAGGTATCTTCAAAGATAGAGCTTACCGGCAATTATTCAGTTGTTTCCAACGATGTAAAAGGTGTTCACATTTCAAAAAAGATAAAATCTAATGAAACAATCACAGAGATAAAAAAACGTGTTGCTGACATTCTCATTCAGAAGCAGCAGGAAGCCATAGAAAAAACAGGCTGTGATTATCTTTCAAATTTCGGAATAATATTAAGAAGCGGCTGTGCTGATGCTGATACTAATGACATTATTAAAGATGTAAATGCATTGTGTGACGAATACACTGATATGCTCCGAAAAGCTGTTTTTTCAAAGTTCTATACACTTGTACATAAAGACAGACCTGCATATATTGAGGAAATTGTTCATCTGTCTGGAAAAGACAGTGTTGAGATTATCACAGATATTCCGGCTATATTTAATGAATTAGAAACATATCTGCCTCGTAGCAGTAATATAAGTATCCGTATGTATAACGATGAATTATGGCCTTTATACAAGCTCTATTCTATAGAAAAAGAGATAGATACCGCTCTTTCCAAGAAGGTCTGGTTAAAATCAGGTGGATATCTTATTATCGAACAGACTGAAGCACTTTCTGTCATTGATGTTAATTCTGGTAAGAATGTAACTAAGGCAAAGAGCATGGAAGCAATCGAGGCTTCTGCATTAAAAACTAATCTTGAAGCCGCAGACAAGCTGTGCCAGCAGATTAAAATAAGAAATCTCTCGGGAATTATTATCGTTGATTTTATTAATATGAATCAGAGAAATTGCGATATTTTGATGGAACATTTGAAATCTCTGGCAAAAAAGGATATAGTAAGCACTACAATCGTTGACATCACCAAGCTTGGTCTTGTTGAGATTACACGAAAGAAAATTGGAAAAAGTCTGTCTGAAAGTCTTAATAAAGCCTGAAAATGCATGGAGGATTTATGGATAATACTGAAGTAAATATTTCACAGGAGATTCCTGCATACGAAAGAAGATATAGAAAGATATCAGAATGGTTTCTTAATTGTAAGCCAGCTTATGCAATTCTTAAATTCATATACAAATATATGGCTTATTTTATCGCATTTGCATACATTTTTCTTATAATAATGAGTTTACGAGGGACTTTCTTTTCTGAGATAACTCCGATTATGTTAAGAAACAGCGGTATAGTTGTTGAAACCGATAAATTTTTACTTACATCCAAGCTTATTCTGACACCTTTTACATCATTTATTCTTGTATCAGTTATAAGAAAATGTATTGATGCGAAAAGACCCTATGAAAAATACAATATAAAGCCCTTGTTCGTTAAAGATACTAAAGGGGAATCAATGCCAAGCAGACATGTTTTTTCCATTACAATTATTGCGATGTGCTGGCTTTATGTTTCTGTTCCAGTAGGGATTATAATGCTTATGCTTGTAGCAATTATGGCAGCAAGCAGAGTGCTTGCAGGAGTACATTTTGTAAGAGATGTTGTTGCCGGATTCGCAGTAGGAATTATATGTGGAATTGCCGGCTTATGGATTATCTGAAAATTTTTAAAATATTTCTAAAAAACATTTGACAAATAGTAACTGAATGTATATTATATATTTTGTGTGCCGCTCAGTTAGGGTATAAGTGTATCTGATGTATGTCGGATTCCCCAAAACTGGCGAGTATTTAATTAAGGAGGATACCATATGTACGCAATTATAGCAACAGGTGGTAAGCAGTACACAGTTTCTGAAGGCGATACTATCAGAGTTGAGAAGCTTGCAGTTAATGCTGGTGACACTGTTACATTTGATCAGGTTCTTTTTGTAAACAACGGCGAGGCTAAGGTTGGTGAGCCAACAGTTGCCGGTGCTACAGTTACAGCTAGCGTTGTAGGCGAAGGCAGAGATAAGAAGGTTATCGTTTACAAGTACAAGAGAAAGACTGGATATCACAAGAAGAATGGTCATAGACAGGCTTACACAGAAGTTAAGATTGAAAAGATTAATGCTTAATTTTTGTATGGATGTTTGTGAGGTGTGTTATTCATGACTCATATAACTTTTTTTAAGAACTCTGAAAAAGAGATCACAGGTTTTTATTCTGCAGGTCATGCAGGATATGCTGAATCCGGCAGTGATATTATATGTTCTGCTATTTCAGTTCTGACAATCAATACTATTAATTCGATAGAGGCTTTTACCGATGATAAGTTTGATGTGTCAGTTAATGAGGATGAAGGAATTGTTATCTTTAAGATGGCTATGCCTGTTAGTCCGGAAACTTCGATTTTACTTAAGTCATATGAATTAGGTGTTAGTTCTGTGGCTGAGGATAATCCGAAATACTTATCAATTAGTGTTAAGGAGGTGTAACCTTATGTTAAATATGAATCTTCAGTTATTCGCTCATAAAAAGGGTGTAGGTTCTACAAAGAATGGTAGAGATTCAGAGTCTAAGAGATTAGGCGCTAAGAGAGCTGACGGACAGTTTGTTTTAGCTGGTAATATTCTTTACAGACAGCGTGGAACAAAGATTCATCCAGGTGTTAATGTTGGTCGTGGTGGCGATGATACATTATTCGCACTTGTTGATGGAACTGTTAAGTTCGAAAGAAAGGGCAAGGATAGAAAGCAGGTTTCTGTTTATCCTGTTGTTTCAAACGACTAATTTGTTTTTTAGCTCCAAGTCTTCGGATTTGGAGCTTTTTTCTTAATTTGTAAATGTTAATTCTAAACAGTTAACATAATTTAAATATAGAATGGAGGAAAGGTTATGTTTGCAGACAGAGTCCGCATTTTTATTAAATCCGGCAAGGGTGGAGATGGTCATGTAAGCTTCCGTAGAGAGCTTTATGTTCCTGCTGGCGGTCCTGATGGCGGCAATGGCGGTCATGGCGGAGATATTATTTTTATGGTCGATAAAGGGCTTAATACACTCGGTGATTTCAGACATAACAGCAAATATATTGCTGAAAGCGGCGAAGAAGGCGGCAAGAGAAGATGCACAGGTAAAGATGGTGAAGACCTTATAATTAAAGTGCCTGAAGGAACTGTTATATATGATGATGAATCCGGTAAAGTTATTGCAGATATGTCTGGAGATAACCTTCAGGAAACTATTCTTAAAGGTGGCCGTGGTGGTAAAGGTAACATGAACTATGCTACATCTACCATGCAGGCTCCACAGTATGCACAGCCGGGACAGGATGCACAGGAATTATGGGTTCGTCTTGAACTTAAGGTTATTGCTGATGTAGGTCTTGTAGGATTCCCTAATGTTGGTAAATCAACATTTTTATCAAGAGTAACTAATGCAAGACCTAAGATTGCCAATTATCATTTCACAACACTTAATCCTAACCTTGGTGTTGTTGATCTTGATGGTGGTAAAGGTTTCGTTATTGCTGATATTCCTGGTCTTATTGAGGGTGCATCCGAAGGTGTTGGTCTTGGTCACCAGTTCTTACGTCATATTGAGAGAACTAAAGTCATTATTCATATTGTTGATGCAGCTTCAACTGAAGGCCGTGATCCTATAGCTGATATTAAGGCTATTAACAAAGAGCTTGAGAATTATAATCCTAAGCTTCTTGAAAGACCTCAGGTTATTGCCGCTAATAAGATTGACGTTATATATGATGATGGCAGTGACCCTGTACAGGCTATAAGAGACGCATTTGAGCCGGAAGGTATTAAGGTATATCCTATATCAGCTGTTACAGGACAGGGCGTTAAAGAGCTGTTATACGCAGTCAGAACACTGCTTGATAACTTCAAGGACGAACCTGTATTATTTGAAAAAGAATTTGACTACGACGAGCTTATGGATAATCCTAACGAAAGCTTTGAAGTTTCTATTAACGAAGATGGCGTATACGTTGTCAACGGACCAAAGATTGATAAAATGCTTGGTTATACTAACCTTGAATCTGAAAAGGGATTTGATTTCTTCCAGAAATTCATGAAGCGCTCAGGTGTTCTTGATGAACTTGAGAAGCTTGGAATTGAGGAAGGTGATACAGTTATCGTTGGTGATTACCTTGAGTTTGATTACTATAAAGCATAATTAATAGGAGAGAATATATGACAAGCAAACAGAGAGCTTATTTAAAGGGTCTTGCAATGACAATGGATCCTATATTCCAGTTTGGAAAGAACAGTCTTACTCCTGAGAACACTGCAGCTATTGCAGAAGCTCTTGAGGCAAGAGAACTTATCAAAATAAGTGTTCTTAATAACTGTGCCGATGACCCTAGAGAAATCGCACAGATGGTTGCAGAAAGAACACGCTCACAGGTTGTTCAGGTTATTGGAAAGAAAATCGTTCTTTACAAGGAATCTAAGGACAACAAAAAAATCATTTTACCATGATTAATTCAGACAAAATAATAGGTATTATGGGTGGGACATTTAATCCAATCCACAAAGGACACACAGGTATTGCCAGATGTGCCTACGAGCAGTCTGATATAGATGAAATATTATTCATGCCTTCAGGCACACCTGCTTATAAAGATAATTCTCCCATTGTAAGTGCAACTGACCGTTGTAATATGGTAAAGCTTGCAATTAAACCTTTTGATTACATGTCACTTTCTACGATTGAAACTGACCGTCCCGGTAATACCTACACAGCCGATACACTTGCACAGATATATGATTCATATAAGAAAATATATTTTATAATAGGTGCAGATTCGCTTCTTTATATTCAGGACTGGTATCATCCTGAGTATATATGCAGCCATTGTCATCTTTTATGTGCTAACAGAGACAATAATTCAGCCAGTGTACTTATAGATCAGAAACATTTTCTTGCTGATAAATATGGTGCGGTTATTGATTTTATTGATGTTCCGGAACTTCCTTACAGTTCAACTGATATACGAAAGAAGGTTGCAATGGGTCTGTCAGTAAAAGAAGATGTCGGCGAAGAAGTAGAAGAGTATATAAAGTCCAGAAAACTTTATGTTTAAGAGGTTTTATTATGGATAACAAATATATTGAACAATTAAGAACACATGTAAAAGACGCACTCCGTACAGACAACATGCGATACCAGCATACACTTGGTGTTGCTAATACAAGTGCCTGTCTTGCCATGTGTCACGGTGCAGATATGAACAAAGCGTATATTGCAGGTCTTCTTCATGATTGTGCCAAATGTGTTCCTGATGATGTAAAGATTGCTGAATGTGAACAATTTGGACTTCCAATATCAGATATTGAGTTTGAAAGTCCTTATCTGCTTCATTCAAAGCTTGGTGCATATTATGCAGCACACAAGTACAATGTTGAAGATGATGAAATATGTTCTGCCATCCAGTGGCATACAACAGGAAAGCCTGCAATGACTTTATTAGAAAAGATTGTATTCATTGCAGATTATATTGAACCCTACAGAAATAAAGCTGCCAATCTTGATGGCATAAGACATATGGCATTCACTGATATTGATATGGCGGCTTATGTAATATTAGACGACACCCTTTCGTATATAAGAAAAACTGGTCGTAATATTGATACACAGACCGTTGATACCTACGAATACTACAAAGGGATTATTAAAGAAAGAGAGAATTAAGATATGGCAGATTCTAAGGATATGTTAAAGGTTATCATAGATGCCTTACAGGATAAGAAGGCTGAAGATATCAGAGTTATTGATATCAGCAATGTATCTGTTATTGCAGATTATTTCGTTATTGCTAGTGGTAGCAATACTAACCAGATTCAGGCTATGGTAGATAATGTAGAAGAAGAAATGTTCAAGGCTGGCTTCGATGATCCTAAGGTTGAGGGTTATAATACAGCTTCATGGATTCTTCTTGATTACAAGGATGTTATTGTTCATGTATTCTCTGAGGATGACAGAGCGTTCTATAATATTGAACGTATATGGCGTGATGGTAAAGAGGTTGATATTAACAGCCTGTAATTACTGCTTAAGTGGCTTCCCGGGAGGGAACTCTGCCGGAGGTATATAAATAATCAGAACCCGCTTTCGCTCGGTCTCGGACGCAGCGGTACTAGGTTCGCTGCCTGCAGCAGCTTACCAAGTGCCGGCGTCCTCAAACGGTTCTGATTATCTATATACCTCCGGCTTCGTATTCTCACGGGAGGCTGCACTGCAATGTATTACAGGTTGTTAATTGGTGATAATATAAAAATATATCCAGCTATAGATATATTTAAATCCGGACGCCTTGAGAGCTTGTTTTGCTGCTTTGGCAGCTCACCAAGCTCTCAAGGCTGGTTATCGAATTTCTTATATATCTATGGCTGGATTTTCATAGGGATTAAAATTAATCTATGCCTAGTCTGATGAGACCTATTACTTTTCCTAATATCTCGCAGTCATCTACGATGATTGGGTCCATGAAATCGTTCTCTGGCTGGAGTCTTATGTGTCCGTTCTCCTTGTAAAAACGCTTGACTGTTGCTGAATCATCTACTAGTGCAACAATTACTTCTCCATTAGAAGCTGTATTCTGCTTTCTTACTATTATCTGATCGCCTTCGTAGATTCCCATATTAATCATGCTGTCACCCTTGACCTTTAACATGAATACTTCTCCACCTGGCATGTATTCAGATGGAATAGGAAAGTACTCTGTTATATTCTCAACGGCAAGAAGTGGCTGTCCTGCGGCAACCTGACCTAATAACGGGATATTAACAACCTCTCTCCTTGAAAGATTAAAGTTATCATCAATTATCTCTATTGTACGCGACTTAGTCGGGTCTCTTCTTATATATCCATTCTTCTCCAAAGACTCAAGATGTGCATGAACAGATGATGTAGACTTAAGATTAACTGCCTGACATATATCCCTTACTGATGGTGGATATCCTTTGTTAAGAATCTGTGATTTAATATATTCAAGAATCTCAGACTGTTTCTGAGTTATTCTGCCATATGCCATATTACGAACCTCCATTAAATTCTTTTAGATAATTTTACCACATTTATACATTATGTGCAAACATAATTTCTGAAAAAATGTTCGGAAAATTTGTTCGATTTTTATTGACAAACGCATGTTCTGATTATATAATCAACTCATAACAGCAGAACACTTGTTTGATTGGAGGTTTTACGTATGAATAATTCAGAATACACATATAGAAGAGCAGCAGCTAAGAAAAGAAGCGACAGACGCAGAAGAAACAGACAGATGACTGTCAAGTCATTAAGAATGGTTATTATATGTTCAATTCTTATATTTGCCGTTTCTATTGGAGGCATTATTGTCAAGGCTTCTGATGACTCGAACAGAACACGAACATATAAGTATTACACAACAGTATCTGTAGAAGATAATGATACATTATGGTCACTTGCTGACAGATATAATAATGGGGATGAAGATACAGCTTCATATATTAACAATATAATGCAGATGAATGATTTATCATCTGACACAATCCATTCAGGTAAGAATCTTGTAATATATTATTACTCAACTGAGATAAGATAATATCTAATTGCATATACATTTCCCGCATGCAGTGAAAAGCTACTTAATATTGGACTTTTCACTGCATTTTTGTTAAAATTTATTGATAGCGAAATGGCTGTAGATATAACTTAATATTTAATAATTTATTTATAAGGAGATTAACCATGAAATTTAGCGATATAGAGACTATCTCTCAGGGTGTATCAGATTATCTTTCAGATAATAAAATCGTCGATATGACCGAAATACAGCGTCAGACGTATAAGCATATAATGGACAACCGCGATATTATAGCTTGTTCATCAACCGGAACAGGTAAGACACTTGCATATCTTATCCCGATTATTAACAGACTAAAGAGTAATACTCATAATATTCAGGCCGTTGTTCTTGTTCCAACAGCAGAGCTTGCAATACAGGTCAATAATACGCTTAAAGATATCTTTGCACATATGGATAATACATTTTCATCTGTTGCATTAATAGGAGATGTGAATATATCAAGACAGATTGATTCTATTAAATCTAATAAGCCTGCAATAATTATCGGAACACCTAACCGCATACATCAGCTTATAAGTAACAAGAAGATTAAAGTACATGAGGTTAAGACTCTTGTTCTAGATGAGGCAGACAAGCTCTTTGATAAGACATTTATTCAGGATGTAGAAGCAATTAGAAAGTCTTTAATGAAGTTCACACAGGTTCTTTTATTCTCTGCAAGCGTAGATAGGAAGACAAGAACTAATACTTTGTGTTTCAAACCAATATTCATTGATATTAACAGTAATTCTGGTAATACAAGTCAGATTCCTTCTACAATCAAGCATATAAGCGTTATTTCTGACAGAAGGGAACGAATTGAAACTTTAAGAAAGATTATTAAAGCTGTTAAACCAGAGAAAGCAATTATATTTGTTAATTCCAAGTATGATCTGGAAGAATCCCTTCAGAAGCTTGAATATCATCATTACAATGTAGCTTCAATTGCCGGTAATAAAGATAATTCAGCCAAGAAAGCTGCAATAGAGAATTTCAGAAGTGGAAAGATTCAGCTCCTTATTGCAACAGATATAGCAGCCAGAGGACTTCAGATTGATAATATTGATACAGTAATTAATGTAAACCTTCCTGAGGACAATAAGGAATATATTCACAGATGTGGACGCTGTGGACGTAATGGGAATACAGGAACGTGTATATCAATTATAACTGATAATGAACTTAACAAGATTAAATTATATCAAAAAGCATTTCACATCAATATAGTCACTAAGAAGCTCTATCAGGGGAAATTAGTTGCAAAATAAGAGATTGCAGAATATAATTATCCATGCAGTAATCACTTCGCTAAAGTCAGGTTTAACGAAGTGATTAGTATTTTTTATATATGGAGGTATTCTTAATGGCTGAAAAAACCTACACCGAACAACAAAACATCAAGTATAAGAAAAAGCTTAATGAATTACTTGATATATTACCGGATTTCTGTACACAGTATTTTGATAGTCTTGAATTTAATAAGCAGCCAAGAACTAAAGTTGCCTATGCAATGGATATTAAAGGTTTCTTTGAATTTCTCATTGAATGCATACCTAAGTTCAGTTCATATGCAATGAAAGACTTTAAACCACAGGATTTAGAAAAAATAGATGGTACAGATATAACCAGATACTTACGACATGTAAAGTTATATAAGAAGAACGGTCGTGATATAACGAACTCAGAAAGTGCTGCCAAGCGTAAATTATGTGCTCTAAGACGTTTTTATGAATATTACTGCCGTTATGAAATAATCAGTTTGAATCCGACTATAAAGGTTGATATGCCTAAAATTCATGAAAAAGCTATTATAAGAATGGAGCCTAATGAGGTAGCTGAATTTCTTGATAATGTGGAATCTGGCAATAAGCTTACCAAAACACAGCTACAAAGCCATGAAAAGCTTAAGACGCGTGATCTGGCTCTCCTTACACTTATGCTCGGAACTGGTATCCGTGTATCAGAATGTGTTGGATTAGATATTAATGATGTGGATTTTGATAATGACAGAATCAGAGTTATAAGAAAAGGTGGCTCTGAAAGCTTTGTATACTTTGGGGACGAAGTCCGTGAAGCACTTCTTAATTATCTTGAAGAAAGAAAGAATTTAACGCCTGATGAAGGACATGAGAATGCACTATTCATATCAGCCAAAAAGAAGCGCCTATGTGTGCGATCCGTTGAACTTCTTGTTAAGAAATATGCCCAGACTGTTACAACTGTAAAGCATATTACCCCGCATAAGCTTCGAAGTACTTATGGTACTAATCTATATCAGGAAAGCCAGGATATATATCTTGTTGCTGATGTTTTAGGACATAAAGATGTTAATACTACACGGAAGCATTATGCAGAGATTGTAGAAGAAAACAAGCGTTCTGCAAGAAACATTGTCAAGTTAAGAAAAGATTGACAATAAATAAAAGATGATACTCTTCCACTATTATGTGGCAGAATATCACCTTTTATTATTTTAATTATTCTACTGATAAATTTCACGCCATTCCATATCGCCTCTCTCAAGAGATTTAACAAGCAATTCTGCTGTTGCAAGATTAGTGGCCAATGGAATATTATACATATCGCAAAGTTTGCATATATTATCAGAATCCGGTTCATGTGCTAAAGGATTCTCTGCCTCTCTAAGAAAAATAACAAGATCTATCTGGTTATGTTCAATCTGTGCACATAACTGCTGGTCACCACCAAGATGTCCGGCAAGAAACTTATGTATCGATAAATTAGTAACTTCTTCAATAAGCCTCCCTGTTGTACCTGTAGCAAAAAGCTGATTCTTATTAAGAATACCCTTATATGCTATACAGAAATTCTGCATTAATTTTTTCTTAGAATCATGTGCTATTAAACCAATGTTCATTTAAGCTTCCCCCTAATGTATAAATTAAAATGTATAAAAGCTATCCTCTGAAATCATCTGCAAACATATCATCATCTCTTTCAACATTTCTTTGCAGACTTACATTGAGTACAATGCCCATAGCTATGAATAATGTAAGTAAAGATGTGATACCACAACTAAAGAAAGGTAATGGAACTCCAGTATTAGGAAGTATCCATGAAACAACACCTATATTAATAAATGTCTGAAATCCAATATATATTGCTACACCACAACATATCAGCCTTCCTTCAAAATTTCTTGCTCTCACAGCTACTATTATACACTCCAGAACAATCAGAAACAATAAAAAAATTGTAATACAACTTCCGGTAAAGCCTAATTCTTCACCTATTACTGCAAATATAAAGTCATTCTGGGCTTCTGCAATATATCCGGCATTCTTTAAAGAAGAAGTATCATTATTATTAAGACCTTTACCATAAAGCTGACCAGAACCAATAGCCTGAACAGCATATGCCTGCTGATATGTTCCTGCATCATTCATATCAACTTCTTCTGACTTACCTTCAATAAAATCAACAATTCGTTTTCTTTGATAATCCTCTATAAGGATTGGGTGTTCAACTGATACAACATATATCAGAAATGCTGATAAAACCGGTATTGCAACAAGAATTGCAATACCAAAAATCTTATAGCTTACTCCTGAACAATAAAGCATAGCAATGACAATAAGTGTCAAAAGTATTGCTGTTGAAAGATTAGGCTGTAATGCAACTAGTAATATAGGAAACAATGTAAGACATGCTATTAATAAGAGAAACTTAATTGAATTAAGCTTTTCTTTATTTGCTGCAACAAGTTTTGCAACTAACAAAATAAGTGCCAGCTTTAAAAATTCAGATGGCTGCAACTGTACCGGTCCTATCTTAAACCATCTGGTAGCTCCATGTGAACCATGTCCAAACACTGTAAGAACACCTATAAGCATAATAGTAACTATTGCATACCATATCCAGTAATACTTTAATATCCAATTATAATCAATAAATGAAACAATAATCATTATTATAAACGATATTGCAATACCTGCCCCCTGCTTTACTGTATATGCACTGTTGGCACTATTAACCACAGCAAGAGCAAATACTGATGTTACAATCAGAATAAATACCAATATAAAGTTGTATGAACGCAATTTATATTTTTTTAACATAATAAAACCCTTATTACTTTTCGCTGTTTCTCATATCCTTAATTGGAATATTAGCGAAAATTGCTGGTACAGAGCCATTGTTAGTATCAGATTCCGTTGATGTAATCTGAATATCAAGACCATCTGTATCAATTTCCATATACTTTGAAATGACTTTAATAATATCATTCTTAATCATTTCCATAACCTCTGGTGAACAGTTAGCTCTGTCAGAAACAAGCAAAAGCTTTAATCTGTCCTTAGCTACATCACTTGAACCTTTTTTCTTAAATAAATCAAGTAATCCCATATTTAATCCCTCCCTGAATAAGCCATATGTGACTTATTATAATACATATTAATTCTTCTTATCACTCTTAAAAAGTGAAGAAAGCTTCTTAAAGAAACCTCCCTTACCATTAAGATCAAGGAATGGAATCTCCTCACCGGTAATTCTACGGCAGATATTCATGTATGCCTGTCCTGCGAGAGAATCATCTCCTACAAGTGGCTGTCCCTTATTAGTTGCCACAACGATATTTTCATCATCTGGAACAGCTCCAATAACATTAAGCTGTAAAATATCATTAACATCATCAATAGACATCATCTCGCCTCTGTTTACCATATCCATTCTGATTCTGTTTACAATTAAATCTTCATGATTCTGAAGTCCGTGAGCGTCAAGGAGTCCTACAATTCTGTCAGCGTCCCTGATAGCAGAAACCTCTGGTGTAGTAACAACTAAAGCTCTGTCTGCACCAGCAATTGCATTCTGGAATCCCTGCTCAATCCCTGCAGGACAATCAAGAATTATGTAGTCAAATCCTTCAGGATCATTCTTAATTTCATCAATAACCTTAATCATCTGTTCAGGTGTCACAGCTGACTTATCTCTTGTCTGTGCTGTTGGTAAAAGAAACAGATTAGGACATCTCTTGTCAGCAATCATAGCCTGCTTTAATCGGCAGTTACCTTCAACGACATCAACAAGATTATATACAATACGGTTTTCGAGTCCTAATACAACATCAAGATTTCTAAGGCCTGTATCTGTGTCAATCATAACGACCTTCTTTCCAAGTTTAGCAAGGCCCGTACCAATATTAGCTGTGGTTGTAGTCTTACCTACTCCGCCCTTTCCTGATGTTACAACTATAACTTCACTCATATTAAACCTCCATTAATAATTCTTAATAAATCGCAATATATTAATTATGCGAGATTTTTATTCTTAAATCAACTATTTTTTAAAAATATAACAAATTAATCTAAACATATGTCATCTAAAGCATTCTGCTCTAAATCTTCAATATAAATATTCTGATCATATACATAGGCAATCTTTGGTTCAATAACTTTAGTTTTATTTCTGCCTTTTGTTATCTTGGTTCCTGCATCTGAGCTTCTGGCAATTATTTCGCCTATCTTAATCTGCATAGGACTCATCTCAAGTGCAACAACAAATGCATTCTCATTACCATCTACACCTGCAAATATATTGCCCTTAAGACTTCCAAGTACAATAACGCTGCCTTTTGCAACAACCTTGCCTCCAGGATTGACATCTCCTAATACCACAACGCTTCCGTCAGATTCAAATACCTGACCTGAGCGAAGCGTTCCTTTATAAAACATACACGCTGTTTTAGGATCAGATACCATATCATTTACAGGCTGTACAACCGGCTCTGATACATCAACACTTGCAATAGCTTTCTTAACAGCATCTTCATATATTTCCTTCATATTGTTATTTTCATCAAGAACACATACAATATTAAGCTCAGATACATCTGATATCACATTGAGAATTCTTTTTTCCTCTTCAGCAGATAAATCTCTTCCATCAAAAGAAATCGCCATATTAGCATTATTAAAAAACTTTGACGCACTCTTGAACTTTTCAGAAACACTTTTTAATAAATCCTCAAAAGCCATTTCACTATCAAGAAATACTGTAATTCCACTACTACTTCCTTTGATCATTACCGAATTATCCAAAACATTCACCTCTCATCTCATATTAGTTATTTCTTTAGTAAATCATTAAACAATATTAATCATTAATATTAAAAAGCATTTTGTAAATCTCTGAACCTAGTGTTACAGCATTACCTGAAGCATAACCATTCTGAATACGCACTGCCATACAGTATTGTGGATTATCATATGGCGCATATGATATTAATGTAGCATGGTCAGGATCTGTTGTTCTTTCCTGTGCAGTACCAGTCTTAGCTGCAATTGACATCTTTAATGGTAAAAATGCTGTATACGTTCCAGCAGCAAGATTCATTCCTGTATGAATGGTATTCCATATATCAGAACTCAGCTCCACCTGATTATTAACCTCAGCATGGTTTTCCTTAATAACATTGCCATCATAATCAGTAATCTTATCAATAAGTGTAAGGTTATAGCATGTACCTGAGGTTGCAAGAGTAGTTACATATCTTGCAAGATTAAGTGTGCTGTATCTGTGGTTACCCTGTCCAATTGCTGAAGCAATGGCATTCTGTGAAGATGCTCCCGGAGTACCCTCTTCTATCTCTATACCGGTCTTTGTTGAAAGACCAAGCATATCAGAATACTTCTTTAATATGTTAGTACCATAAGTGCTATTATACGAACCATTCTTGCTACATGCAAGATTGTATCCAACATTATACATATAAACATTACATGAATCTCTTATGGCAGTTACAGGTGTCTCACTTCCATGTCCCCATTTCTGCCAACATCTAGGGGATGGTGTAACCTTATCAAACACACCAGAGCAGTTAAATGTTGTAGATGAAGAAATTATCCCACTATCAATACCTGCAATAATTGTACATGGCTTATAAGTAGAACCTGGGGCTATAAAAGACTGCGTTGCTCTGTTAAGAAGAGGACTTGCATTATCATTAACAAGTGAACTGTAATACTTTGCATCAACTGTTCCTGATAATTTATTATTATCATAGCTTGGATAAGAAACAAGAGCCAGAACATCACCATTATCCGGATTAGTTACAACCGCAGAACCTGAACATGGCTTAAGTGCAAGCTGTCCAACAGTAATAATCTTATTAGAGATAACATATGACATAAATTCATATGCCCCCATGCTTCCCGATGCGAGAGACTGATATTTCGAATCATCTGCATTCATATCAAGTACACCCTGCTCATATAATAACATACATACCTGTCTTCCTGATATGCTGCCTGCATTAATCATATATTTATACATTTTCTTAAAAAATGCAGTATCTGTATCAAGTGCTGATATAACATAATCAACAAGTACATCATATGATTCCTGAAGACTTGTATACTTTTCAGATGTAAGAGATGACATATTAATCCAGTTCTTTGATATTCCATACGTAAGAAGCTGCGAAAGGCTCGTTGAATCGCCATATATCCAGTCATAATAAACACTGTCACTTGTATCAACATTAGCAAGACTGAATATATTCTCACTTCTTAAAAGATCATATATATACCATATATACAGCTTTTGTTCTTCTGAAAGCTTTCCATAAGCTGTATTACCAGATGTAAGTTCTTCCCTCAGCCATGAAAGTGTTTCAGCTTTCTTAGCTTCAAACTGGCTGTATATATCAGCTTCATTAGATGTATTCTGTTCCTGAATCCCTTTTAAAGAAACAAGATTATTATCTATAAGTGCAAAATAAGCTTCCTGAGCAGTTATATATATAGTATCAACATCACCTGAACTATTATAAGTTATTTTATTGCTTCCAGGCGTAAAGTACTGCATAAAAATATTAGTTACTTCATCTTCTATTGCATGATATATTGCCTTCTGAAGATTAATATCAATAGTAAGATATACATCATGTCCTGCCTGTGGTGCTTCCTCATCGAGTACTTCAGTAATTCTTCCTACAGTATCAACATATACAGACTTTTCACCTTTAACACCAGATAACTCACTTTCCATGCTTTTTTCAATACCAGATTTACCTACAATGTCATTGCTTTCATATCCTTCACCAAGTTCTTCAAGCTCTGCGTTAGATACAGTTCCTGTATAGCCAAGTATCTGTGAACAATATACGCTGTCAACATATCTTCTGATATACTGTTCTTCAACGGTGACACCGACAAGGTCATCACTATTTTCTAATATTGCCGCAACTGTCTCATCAGATACCTCATTTGCAATAATAAATGTAAGATATCTGTTATACGAATTGGCAGCCATATATCTTCGAAGATTTACCATCATTAATGAATGTTCTATTCCAAATTCTTCATAATTAATGCTATATGTCTCACAAAGACGTTTAAACATATTCTCAGCTGAAGTAGCTTTCTGTTCATCAGTTAACGCTGCAATTGATTCAGTTCCATAAGAATCCCTTAAAAATCTTAAAAGAGACGTTCCTTCAACATTATAAGTAAATTGTCCGTTATTATAAATAATTGGAAAATCATTAGAATATGTATCTCCATGATCTTCGATAATCTGTAATGTTTTGTTTATAGAATTATTAATTGTTGCATTCTTAGTTGCATTATCTGAATATCTTCCAGAGTCGCTTATCTTGACTGCATATGACAAATCATTATATGCAAGAAGTACACCATTACGGTCATATATACGACCTCTTGCAGCCGCAACACTCATATCTTTCTGTATAGAACTTGATAAGTCTTCGACATATGAATCTCCATTTATTATCTGAAGAACAAACAATCTGTGAACAAGAACAGAAATCAGAACAATAAATACAAGAATCATAGGAAAAATTCTGGATTTAAGAAGACTTATAATGTACTCAAATACTTCCTTCATCAATCTTACCCTTCTTCTTTCTCTCTTTTCCTTGCTCCGTTATAACACAAAAATAATGTATCGGATGATATATCAGTAATGAAACAAGAGCTGTATAAACAACCTCCGGCAATATAAAGCGTGACATAAAAAATCCAACATTAAGTCTGTTTTGAAGCAGAAAATTACCAATATATGATATGAATCCATATCCAAAATCAGCTGTAATCACAAGTGCAAGAGGGATAAGAACTTCCCTTACCTCGTACTTCTGATAAAAAAATCCCGAAAAATATCCTATGTAAATAAAAATAAGTGCTGTAAATCCGAACAAACCGGAATAGAACAAATCATACATAATTCCAGCAAAAAATCCTGCAAACATTCCATCATTCTTACCACAGAAGAAGCCAAAAAATACAGGCATAATAATAAGCCAGTTTGGTGAAATATTAGCAATTGATATTACTCTTGCTGCAGAAACCTGCATGATATAGAAAAACAATATAATAATTAATTCTGTTATCTTTCTTTTCATAATAAATTGTCCTAAACACTTATTCTTTAAGCTGTGTTATAACCAGAACCTCCTGTAAATTATTAAAATTCACAGCAGGAACAATATATCCTGACTGGGTAAGATTATTAGAATCCAGCTTAACATCCTTAATATACCCAATCAGAATTCCTTGCAGATACCTATCACTAATATTAGAAGTAACTACTTTATCGCCATTTCTGACAACAACATCACTTTTAAAATGTGATACGCGTATCATGCCTGTATCCATCAGTTCAACATCTCCCTGAACAATACATGTTTCATTAGTATCTATAAGCATTCCACTTACATTGCTGTTATTCTCTGTAATTGTCTTAACAATAGAATAATTACTTCCTGTTTCAGAAATAATTCCTACCAGCCCTCCGCTGGCAATAACATTCATATTAACTTTAAGACCATCGTCAGTTCCTTTGTCAATCTTGAATGACGAATGCCAGTTATCTGTAGTAACTTCAATAACTCTGGCTCCAACTTTCGAATAACCTGCATACTGCTGGTCTAGCTCATATAAATCACGAAGTCTGTTAAGTTCATAAGAATCCTGTTTTAACTGGTTATTCTCTTCTGTAAGATCATCAACCTGACTCTGAAGCTTCTTATTCTCATCAAGAACAACTGATATCTCCTGAAGTGTCTGGTATTTATCATAAACCCAGAATCCAATATTGTTCATACCCTTCTGTACCGGAACTACAACCATTGAAACGCACTTTTTAAGAGGCTTGGTAAGCGTATCTGTAAAAAAGCTCGTACCAATAAAGAAACAGCACAAAACCGTAAGTGCAATGAGAATATTCTTCGAAGTCATAAGTGAAGAAATATTCTTTCTCATCTTAAAACCTGCCTTTTAATCAAAATTTTTCTCTGTAGGAGTATATGCAACCTTAGCAAATTCCGGATTAGATACAACTCCCATAAGACCTCTTACAACACTCTCTGCAGGATGTTCAACAATATTGACATTAAGATTAGTTTCATCTTTGATAAACTTTTCAAGATTGTTAATCTGTGCAGTTCCTCCTGTAAAATAAACACCATCCTTGATTATGTCAGCTGCAAGTTCCGGCGGAGTTCTTTCAAGTATAACCTTAATAGCATCCATAATAGAATGTAATGAATCAATTATAGCCTGATATACAACATCGGAAGAAATATCAACACTTACAGGAAGACCTGATAAAACATTCCTTCCAAAGCCAGGTGCAAATGTTTCTGAAACAGGAACTGCACTTCCTAACTGCTTCTTTAAATTTTCAGCAGTTTTACTTCCTATAACAAGATTATAAGCCTTTCTTACATTACTTATAATACAGTCATCAAGCTTATTACCACCAATCTTAACAGCCTTGCTTATAACAATTCCGCCTAAAGAAAGAACTGAAATCTCAGTTGTCTCTGCTCCGATATTAACAATCATAATACCCTTAGACTTAGTTACATCAAGACCTGCACCTATAGCGTCTGCAACAGGTTTATCAACTACATAAACATTCTTTGCCTTTACTTTTGAATCAACAACTAATTCATAAAAAGCTCTCTTCTCTACTTCTGTTACATCTGTTGGTACAGCAATATAGAAATCTGATCCGGTAATCTTCTTTCCTTCATTAATCTTATTAAAGAAGTTAAAAAGAAGTGTCTGCATATTCTCAATATCAGCTATCACACCAAACTTAACCGGGAAAGAAACCTCAATATGCTCTGGAGCTTTCTCATACATTTCATATGCTTCATCTCCAAAAGCTAAAATCTCTGTTTTATTAGCTATAGCTATAATATTCTTTTCATTAAGTATCTTATCCTTATCACTGCAGCACATTTTAAAATTACTTGTGCCTATATCAATTCCGTATGCATTACCCATGTCTTAATTCCTTTCTTAATTGTTAATTAATGTATTGCATTTGTTTAAAACTGAAATAAGAATTATCTCCTATAACAATATGATCTAACAGCTCAACACCAATAATTCTGCCGGCTTCCATAATATTCTTAGTAACCTTCATATCCTCTCTGCTAGGAGATGGATTGCCTGATGGATGATTATGCAGGATAACTATCGAAGCTGCCCTGCTGTCAAGTGCCTCCTTAAATATTTCCCTTACAGAAACCATTGAACCAGTAGAAGTTCCAACAGACATCACCTTATCTCTAATAAGGCGGCATCTGTTATCAAGCATTACAAGAACCAGATGTTCTCTCTTTAGATGTCTCATATCTTCCATATAATATTCTGCAATAGTTTCAGCATTCGAAAAGTCAAGTCTTTCTCTAGCCTTCTGCTTTGCAATTCTTCTTGAAAGTTCAAGAATGCAGCATATCTGGACAGCCTTTGCCTTTCCTATACCCTTAATCTGCATAAGTTCTGAAACGGACATACCATAAAGACCGTTAAGATTGCCGGCATTCTCCAGTAACTTCTCTGCAAGCTGGATAGAACTTAAACCATTGGTTCCTGTTCTTATAATCGCTGCCAGAAGTTCAGCATTATCAAGTGATGATGCACCATACTCAAGACATTTTTCGTAAGGAAGCAGTTTTTCTTCCTCCACACCTGTTATTATATTCTCATAGACCATAAATTAAACAGCAGTCAGATTAAATAAATCTGTAAATAATAATTGCGAGTATAACTCCTATTATACTGGCAATAGTAATCTTAATCTGGAGTGCAAATGTTATTACAAGTACTCCCAGATTTAATACCAGCGGATTGTCAAGCCCGAAACTCTGTCCATAAGACAGCCAGCTAAGTGCATGCACACTGGCAGTAAGTTCTGCAATAAGACCGCCAAGCACAATGCCTATCAGAATGAATAGCCATAAAAGCCAGCCGTTCTTATATTTAGAAATATTACTCATAGATTTTCATCCTTTAACCATAAATTGGAGTACGGAAAAATCCATACTCCAATACATTATAACACAAATATTAATTCAATCAAAGCTTTATAAGGTCTTTTTCAAACATTTTCTGAACACTCATCATAATTCCAAGTTTGGCATGATACCATGTAAGTCCCCCCTGGAAGAATACAGAATAAGGTTCTTTTAACGGACCATCAGCAGAAAGCTCTATTGATGAACCTTGAACGAAGGCTCCGGCAGCCATTATAACGTCTGAATCGTATCCTGGCATCGGCCATGGTTCTGGTGTAACAAAGCTGTCAACAGGTGCTGCAGCCTGAATTCCTTTACAGAAAGCAAGAAGCCCGTCTGCACTTCCAAGTTCAACGGCCTGAATAATATCATATCTTGGCTCACTTCCATCAGGTCTTACTACAAAACCTGCCTTTTCGTATACATTTGCAGCAAATATAGCACCTTTAAGCGCACCTGCAACAACTACAGGTGATAAGAAAAGTCCCTGATAAAAGCTCTGGTTTACACCGAGTGTTGCACCGACTTCTTTTCCAAGCCCCGGTGAAGATAATCTGTAAGCTGCCTGTTCAACACATTCTTTCTTTCCTGCGATATAGCCGCCGCATGGAGCAAGTCCGCCACCAGGATTCTTTATAAGTGAACCGACTATCATATCAGCGCCAACCTCTGAAGGCTCAATTCTTTCAACAAATTCACCGTAGCAGTTATCAACCATGCATATAACATCTGGCTTGATACTTTTGATAAAACTTATAAGCTCACCAATTCTTTCAACTGAAAGTGTGGGTCTTGAAGCATATCCCTTGGAACGCTGGATTGTTACAAGCTTTGTTCTTTCATTGATTGCATTCTTAATACCCTCATAATCAAAACCACCATCTGGCAGCAGGTCAACCTGTGCGTATGTAATTCCATATTCTGCAAGGCTTCCCATAGAAGGTCTGATACCGATAATCTCATCCATTGTATCATATGGCTTCCCAACCGGTGATAAAAGCTCATCACCTGGTCTTAAGTTAGATGATAAAGCTACATTTAACGCATGAGTTCCGCAGATAATCTGTGGTCTTACAAGTGCATCCTCTGTCTTAAATATATCTGAATATATTTTCTCAAGAGTATCTCTACCGTCATCATTATAACCATAACCTGTTGTTCCTGATAAATGCATCTCGGCAACCTTTTCATCCTGCATCGCCTTTATAACCTTCATCTGGTTATATTCTGCATTCTTATCTATCTCTTCAAATCTGTCATGAAGCGACTTAATCATATTGTCGCAATAATCATACACCTCATCACAGATTCCCATATTTTTATACATTTCTCTCATAATTAAATAATTTCCTTTTCTTTTAGTTGTTCAAGCATATACGAAAGTGCATCTTCTCTTCGTATCTGGGAAAAATCCACCCATGTAACCAACGGCTCTCTCCGAAACCATGTAAGCTGTCTTTTGGCAAAATGTCTTGTATCCTGCTTAATCATCTCTCTAAGACCTGCCTCGTCACATCTGCCCTCAAGATAATCGAACACCTCTTTATATCCGATTCCCTGCATGGCAACATCGTCTTTTACAAGCCCCATGTCCGACAAATGTTTTACCTCATCAAGCAGTCCGTTGTCAAACATTATATCAACACGCCTGTTTATTCTGTCGTATAAAATTTCTCTTTTATCATTAAGAACAAAGTAACAAAAATTATAAGGCGACTCTTTAGCTCTCTGCTCATTATTATGCTCTGATATCTTTCTGCCTGTCGTCTTATAAAATTCAAGTGCACGAATAACTCTTTTGACATTATTAGCATGAATTATCTCTGCAGATTCAGGGTCAGCTTCCTTTAACATATCATGAAGCACCTCTGCACCCTTAGTATCAGCAATCCCCTGAAGATAATCTCTATATTCATAGTCACTTTCATCATCTTCAAATGTAGAATCATATAAAAGTGCCTGTATATAAAATCCCGTACCGCCGACAACTACAGGAATATGACCGTTCTCACGGATTTTTTGTATTGCATTTGTTGCCATAGACTTAAATCTTGCCACATCAAAGCCCTCTGAAGGCTCAATCTCATCAACAAGATAATGCTTAACCCCCTGCATCTCTTCTTTTGTTATCTTGGCAGTTCCGATATCCATATATCTGTATACCTGCATGGAATCGGCACTTATTATCTCACCATTTACCGCCTTTGCAAGTGCAATGGAAAGTTCAGTCTTTCCAACTGCTGTCGGACCTGTAAGTATTATTAAAGGTTCTTTCTTCATATCAGCCTCTATACTATTCGTTTAAATTTCTTTTCTATCTCATATCTGCTCATCATAATAAGTGTTGGTCTGCCGTGCGGACAGTTATATGGATTCTCTGCCTTCATAAGCTCGTCCATCAGTTCAAATGCTTCATTAAATGACAGTCTGTTATTGCCCTTTACAGCCGCTTTACATGACATGCTTGCAACCTTTTCAGTAATAATATCAGGATCTTTGCTGGCACTTTCTTCAGAAAGTCCATCCAGAACATCAATAAGGAGCTGTTTGTAATCCATCTTAGGAAGTCCGGCAGGAATTCCTGTAACCTTATATTCATTGCCGCCAAACTCTTCAATCTCATACCCTAATCTTTTAAATATATCCTGATTAGTCTTGTATATTTCTTCCTCATGCATGTTAAGTGACAGTACAATAGGTGGAAGAATCATCTGAGTTCCAATTGTCTTATCATGAAGCTTATTCATCGTTCTTTCATAAAGCACCTTCTCGTGCGCTGCGTGCTGATCCATCATATAGAACTTATCTTCAAATTCAATAAGCCAGTAAGTATCAAACAACTGCCCTATGATTCTGTATTTGTTACGGCTGTTCTCATCAAGGAGCTTATTCTCAAAAAGGTTCATCTGCTTTGGTGGTTCAGATTTTGTCACAGCTTCATATCTTACTTTATCTTCTTTAACCATCTGCAGAGAACCCTTAATTTCAAATGGCTCCGGAAGTCTTTTCGGCTTAATTTCTGCTTTTGCAGACTCTGCAGATTTTGTCTCTGTCTTACATGGCATATTATCCGAAACATTCTTCTCTGGCAGCTTAACATCCGGCATAACATTTCTTACAACAGGTTCTTCCTGCATTTTAACTGCAACAGGATCAGGCACAGAAACTTCTGCAATAAGTTCTTTTGAATTAAGAGCTTTTAAACATGTATCATATACAAAATTATATATATATTCATTGTTCGAGAATCGCAGTTCCATCTTGGTTGGATGTACATTTACATCAATAATTGCGGGATTAATCTTAAAATGTATCGCACTGAACGGATAATTATGTGGCATTATAAAGCCCTTATAGGCATCCTCTATAGCCTTAGTTATAATACTGCTCTTGATATATCTGCCGTTGATATAATAATTCTCATATGTCCTGTTTCCGCGGACAACCATAGGCTTGCCAATAAAACCAGAAGCCTCAATATCCTGCGACTTGCCGCTGATTTCATACAGATTATTAGTTATATCCCTGCCATACACATTATATATTATATCTTTAAGATTCATATTACCCGATGTATGCAGCTTATTCTGGTTATTACTTATGAACCTGAACGAAATATCAGGATGCGAAAGTGCCAGATATTCCACAAGCGAACCAATATATCCTCCCTCGGTAGTCGCTGTCTTTAAGAACTTTCTTCTAACAGGAGTATTATAGAAAAGATTTCTTACAATAAATGTAGTTCCCTCCGGAGCGCCTATTTCTGCCACTTCACCTGGTACTCCGCCATCAATTGTATAACGCACACCACTCAGACTGTCAGCAGTCTTGGTAATAAGTTCAACCTGTGATACAGCAGCTATACTCGCTAGTGCCTCACCTCTGAAGCCCAGAGACGAAACAGCCATAAGATCTTCAATTGATTTAATTTTACTTGTTGCATGTCTTTTAAATGCTATCTCAATCTCATCTTTATTGATACCACTTCCATTATCAGTAACCCTGATAAATGAAATTCCACCTTCCTTTATCTCAACTGTAATCGCAGTTGCTCCGGCATCTATAGCATTTTCAACAAGTTCTTTAACTACAGAAGAAGGTCTTTCGACGACCTCTCCTGCAGCAATCTTATTAATCGTATTCTGGTCTAAAAGTGTTATTGACATACAATCCTCCCTGTTTTGAGAAACAAAATGCGACTGCCCTTGCAGGAGCAGAGGATTTAGTCTCCCTGTTTTACCAGCGGTTCTTAGCTTTTCCCTGCAGCTTATAAAGTGTATTCAGCGCATCAATAGGCGTCATATTGCTTATATCAAGATTCATTATATCAGTTACTATATCATCATCCTTAACAGTATCAAAAAGCGACATCTGCTTGACTTCAAGGTCATTAACCTTTCTGTACTTGTCATTCATCTTGTCAAGCTTCTTGGAATACTGTGCAATATCCTTAGCTTTCTGTGATATATCAGCATCACTTAAGTCCACAACAAGCTCCTTAGCCCTGTTAAGAACCACATCAGGAACTCCTGCAAGCTTGGCAACCTGAATACCATAACTCTTATCAGCACCGCCTTTTACAATCTTTCTTAAGAAAACAATATCATCACCGTTTTCCTTGACAGCAATACAGTAATTATTAACTCCGTCAAGAGTTCCCTCTAATTCAGTAAGTTCATGATAATGTGTTGCAAAAAGTGTCTTGGCTCCTAAGTATTTAGTATTGGCAATATACTCAACAACAGCCCATGCAATACTCAATCCGTCAAATGTGCTTGTTCCTCTTCCTATTTCATCAAGAATTATAAGGCTCTTAGGAGTTGCATTTCTTAAGATATTGGCAACCTCTGTCATCTCAACCATGAAAGTTGACTGACCGGAAGCTAAGTCATCAGATGCTCCGACTCGTGTAAATATACGGTCAACAATACATATATTTGCTGAATCAGCTGGAACGAAAGAGCCTGTCTGTGCCATAAGCACAATAAGTGCCGTCTGTCTCATATATGTAGATTTACCAGCCATATTAGGACCTGTGATAATTGAAATTCTGTTCATTCCATTGTCAAGATAAGTATCATTGGCAATGAACATATCATTAGAAATCATCTTCTCAACTACAGGGTGTCTGCCGTTCTTAATATCTATAATACCTTTTTCATTAATCTTAGGTCTTACGAAATTATTCTGTGTTGCAACAACAGAAAGTGACGCATACACATCAATCATTGCAACAGCCTTGGCAGTGTTCTGTATTCTTACAACCTCTGCCGCTATGCGCTCCCTGACTTCACAGAATAAATCATATTCAAGCGAGTACAGCTTATCCTCTGCGCCAAGAATAATATCTTCAAGATGCTTTAACTCATCTGTAGTGTATCTTTCAGAACCGGTAAGAGTCTGCTTTCGTACCCATTCAGCAGGAACAAGGTTTTTAAATGAATTAGTAACCTCCAGGTAATATCCGAATACCTTGTTATACTTAACTTTGAGATTCTTAATTCCTGTCTTTTCTTTCTCCCTGCTTTCAAGCTCTGCAAGCCATTCTTTTCCTTTAATCTTGGCATTACGAAGCTCATCAGCCTCTGCTGAAAAGCCGTCCTTTATCATTCCGCCATCGCGCATTGTAATCGGAGGATCATCTATAATTGCAGTGTCAACAAGATTATATAAGTCTTTTAAGTCGTCCATCTGCTCAAAACACTGTCTGAATACATCACACTTAAAATGTCCTATCTGATTCTTAATGTGAGGTATCATCTCCAGGGAATTCTTAAATGCAATTAAATCCCTTGGATTAGCCGACTTACAACTAATCTTAGTCATGATTCGCTCAAGGTCATATATAGGGCCAAGATATTCACGAATCTCTTCCCTGTCAATTGCATTATCAGAAAGCTCCTCTATAGCGTCCTGTCTTCTTATAATCTCGTCTCTGTTAATAAGCGGCTGCAGCACGAGATTTCTTAACGCTCTTGCGCCCATTGCAGTCTTGGTCTTATCAAGTACCCACAGAAGCGAGCCTTTTTTCTGCTTTTCACGCATAGTCTCAACAAGCTCAAGATTTCGTCTTGATGAACTGTCTATAAGCATGTATTTGCCTGTTGTGTAAGGCACAATGCTTGTTATATGAGACATGTCACTTTTCTGTGTCTGGGTAAGATATATAAGAAGTGCTCCCGCAGCATCAATTCCTACCGGATAATCCTTGATTCCAAGTCCGTCCAGCATATTTACATGAAAATGTTCTTTTAACTTTGCCTTGCAGGAATCATCATCAAAGTACCAGTTTTCAAGTGTTGACACTGATATGGAAAGCTTCTCTGATATAAATGTAAGGTCTATTCCGCTCATTGCAAAATACTCATTAAGTATTATCTCTGACGGAACAAACTTATTAATTTCATCAATAAGCTCCGCACCTGTCTCAATCTCAGTTACAAAGAAGTCACCTGTTGAATAATCTGCAATAGCAACACCAAGCACATCTCCAAGATAAACAATACTCATAAGATAATTATTCTTAGTTTCATCAAGTGCCTGACTGTTTAAGTTAGTTCCCGGTGTTACAACCTTTATAACCTCTCTTTTGACAATGCCTTTTGCCTGCTTAGGGTCTTCCATCTGCTCGCATATTGCGACCTTGTGTCCATTAGAAACAAGCCTGTTAATATAAGTTTCTGCCGCATGAAAAGGAACGCCGCACATAGGCGCACGTTCCTCCTGTCCACAGTCTTTTCCTGTTAATGTAAGTTCCAGTTCCTTAGAGACAACTAAAGCGTCATCAAAAAACATTTCATAGAAATCTCCAAGTCTGTAAAAAAGTATGCAGTCCTTGTACTCTGCTTTAGTAGCAAGATAATGCTGCATCATTGGTGAATACTCTGCCATTATATTACTCCCTGATTAATCCTCGATAAGTCTGCCCATATAGTAAAATCCTTTACATTCGTCAAGATGTACTGTAACAATCTGTCCGATAAGTGATTCATCCCCTGCGAAATGTACAAGAATATTATTAGTCATTCTGCCTGTAACAAAACCTTCTTCATGGTCATCTTTACCCTCAACCAAGACTTTCATATCCATGCCCTCATATCTTCTGATATGCTCATGTGACACTTCATTTACAGTTGCAAGCAGTCTGTTAAATCTGTCCTTAACAACATCCTCAGGCACCTGATTCTCCATTCTGGCAGCAGGCGTACCTGTTCTTTTTGAATATATAAATGTATATGCACTATCAAACTTTGCTTTCTTTACAACATCAATAGTATCCTCGAAATCTTCCTCTGTCTCTCCTGGAAACCCAACAATAATATCAGTTGTAATAGAAACATCGGGCAGTATTCTTCTTATCATCTCAACCTGCTCTAAGTAATGCTCTTTAGTATACTTTCTGTTCATCAGCTTAAGAAGCCTTGAGCTTCCTGACTGGAGTGGAAAATGTATATGATTACATATTTTCTTGGAATCTCTTATAACTTCAAGAGTCTCTTCCTCAATATCCTTAGGATGAGGTGTCATGAATCTGATTCTTTCAAGTCCCTCTATCTTATCAATCTCTCTTAGAAGCTGGGCAAATGATACAGGATTGTCAAGTGTCTTTCCATAAGAATCAACATTTTGTCCAAGAAGCATAACTTCCTTGACGCCATCCTTTACAAGCCTTTCAATCTCCATAATGATATCCTTAGGCTCACGGCTTATCTCTCTTCCTCGTACATAAGGCACGATACAGTAAGTACAGAAATTATTACAGCCGTACATAATATTAACACCTGATTTGAATGGGAACTTTCTTTCTGTAGGAAGCTCCTCAACAATATCCTTTGTCTTTTCCCAGATATCAATAACCTGGCTTCCTGATGTAATTCTGTTATATATAAGCTTTGCCATTGCATATATATTAAATGTACCAAAAACAATATCAACAAACTTATAAGAATCTCTTATCTTCTCGACCACATCAGGCTCCTGCATCATACAGCCACACATTGCAATAAGCATATGCGGATTCTTTCTTTTGACATTCTTAAGATGTCCAAGACGTCCATAAACCTTAAGATTAGCATTCTCTCTTACAGTACATGTATTATATATAACAAAATCTGACTTATCCTCATCCTCTGTCTCAAGATATCCAATCTCTTTAAGTACCCCGAGAAGCTTCTCAGAATCTCTGGCATTCATCTGGCAGCCAAATGTGTGTACACACGCATATAACGGTCTGCCTATTTCTTTTGTTTTCTTTTCCAGTAACTTCTTACATTCTCCAATATAATAAAGCTGTTCTTCAAGTGCACTGGTGTTATTAACTTCCTGCATTATCTACAATTCTCCATTCTATACTTATCCTAATACAAATCTTTTCAAGTGCTGTTCTTCAAAATCTTGTAAGCATACCGGTTTACCATAATAGTATCCCTGAATATAATCTGCACCAAGTTTCTTAACACATGAAAGTTCTTCCTTTGTTTCAACACCCTCAATACACACATGCAATCCCATCTCATGTGCCATCTTAATTATAAAACTTACCATAAGATAATTATCTTTAAGTTTATCTATATCAGTTACAAAAGACCTGTCAACTTTAACTATATCAAATGTTCTGTCACGCATATATCCATAATTTGAATATCCTGTTCCAAAATCATCAATTGCGAATCTGAATTCATTCTTTACAAATTCTTTAAATACGTTCTGAACAGCTGGTATCTGGTCCATCTCTATAGTTTCTGTTATTTCAAATACATAATGATTATTAGCTGCACTGTATCTTTCGATATTCTCTAATACATCTTTAACTATATTACTTTTGACAATCTGTACAAAAGACAGATTAATATGCATAACAAAATCCGGAATACTGGTAATCCATCTGTTGCATGCCTTAGCAGCAGTATTAATTATCCATCTTCCAAGTGGAATAATAAGTGCACTGTCCTCTAGAAGCGGTATGAATGTGTTAGGACCTATAAATCCATATTTTCTGCTATTCCATCTTATAAGAGCCTCTGCTCCTGACAAACTGTCATCGTCGGTATTATATATTGGCTGAAAATATAACTCAAATCCTTCAAAACCTTCACTTATACATCTGCGTAATTCATCCTGAACACTAAGTTTTTCTATATACTCTGTATACTCAGTTTCAACAAATATTTCACATCGGTTCTTACCATTGAGTTTGGCAGCATGAAGAGCAAATTTGGCATTTTTTAACAACTCATTAAAACTGTCTTTCTCTGTATCAAATTCAGCAACCCCTGCTGATATTGTAAAAAATATATCATACTTTCTTATTTCAATTGCTCTGTCAATACGATTTCTTATTCTCTTATAGAGAATCTTAGCCTGATTAATATCATTTTCCATGGAATACGGCATAAATATGGCACATTCATCACCAGGCATTCTGAATATTCTAAGTGGTGTGTCAATATATTTCTTTATTGAATCAGTAAGAATATTCAAAACTTCATCACCTGTTTTTGCACCATATTTTTCATTAATTTCTTTAAAATTATCTACACCAACAAGCATAAGAAAACCTGATGCATTTCTGGTTTTAGCATATTCATTATATACATTTTCAAGAACAATTTCCCTGTAAAGCCCTGTATTATTATCAAATCTGCTCTGTTTCCCAATCTCCGATATTCTTCCGATAAGGTAAATAGCTCCATGGCTTATTATATACTGTCCTCTACAATTTATTGCAACATATTCTCCATCCACAGTTTTCCATCTATACTCTAAATTATGACTGCTCTTTCTTCCATTCATTCCATCCTTTATATCATTCATCAGCATATCAATATCGTCCGGATGAACAACTTTAACCAATTCCTGCATAGCATTGGAAAATTCCTCTGAATCAAGTGCAAACACATTAGTTATTGATTTTGAATAAACAGCTTTATCATTAGTTAAATCCAGTATATAAAGATAATCATCTGTACTCTGTCCGACAAGATGAAGAAAATACTTCATTTCTTCTAAATCAAAATCTCTTCTAATCATAAAAACACCCCATACTTATAAAACATCTTACTGTCTTATCTGCCCCTCTCCGTATATAACATACTTAGTAGTTGTAAGTGCTTTAAGCCCCATAGGACCTCTTGCATGAAGCTTCTGTGTGCTTATTCCAATCTCAGCACCGAATCCGAATTCAAATCCATCAGAAAATCTTGTGGAAGCATTTACATATACACATGCAGCATCTATTTCATCAAGAAATCTGTTGGCATTATTGTAATCTTTAGTAATTATTGACTCTGAATGGCCTGTGTTATATGTATTAATATGTTCTATTGCTTCGTCAACAGAGTCAACAGTCTTAACAGATATAATATAATCAAGATATTCCATTCCCCAGTCATCATCACTTGCCGGAACAATTCTTGAATCACACTGCATTGCATATTCATCACCACGCACTTCAACATTCTTTTCTTTAAGTGCATTTACAATAAGTGGAATTGCCTGCTTTGCAACAGCCTTGTGAATAACCAGTGATTCACACGCATTACATACTCCAATTCTTGAAGTCTTGGCATTATATATAACTTTGACAGCCATATCAATATCAGCATATTCATCAACATATACATGACAGTTCCCTGTACCAGTTTCAATTACAGGTACTGTACTGTTGTTGACAACATTCTTAATAAGCCCTGCCCCACCTCTTGGAATAATTACATCAATGTAATCATTCATCTTCATAAGCTGATTAACAAGTGCTCTGTCTGTATCTTTTATAAGATTAATAACATCAGGATTAATTCCGTTGTCAGAAAGTGCATTTGCAATAACATCTGCAATAGCAATATTAGAATTAATAGAATCACTTCCACCTCTTAAGATGCAGGCATTGCCAGACTTGAAAGTAAGTCCGAATGCATCAGCAGTAACATTAGGTCTTGACTCATATATAATTGCAACAACGCCAAGAGGTACTCTCTTCGTTCCGATAACAAGTCCATTAGGTCTTTTCTTCATGCCTGTTACTTCGCCAACCGGATCTTCAAGACCTGTAAGAACTCTTATTCCATCTGCCATTGCATTGATTCTCTTAACATCAAGCGTAAGTCTGTCAATAAGAGCAGGCTTCATTCCATTAGTCTTAGCATTAACAAGATCTTTCTCATTAGCTGCTATTATATACTCAGCATTAGAAACAAGCGCATCAGCTACAGCCTCAAGTGCCTTATTCTTCTCATCTATTCCAAGCTTAGCAAGATATCTTGATGCCTTCTTAGCCTTAATTCCAATCTGTTCAAGTGATTCCATCAATTCTCCCTCCTTATAAACTGTGTCTGTGTAATAATATAATCCGGTTTTAAATCATGTTCCTCATAAGGAATACTCTCTAAAAGCTGGAAATCAAAAGCAAGTGCTGCTTTTATAAATGTATTATCTTCCGATAGATATCTGTCATAAAAGCCTCCGCCATAACCTATTCTGTGAAAATCATAATCAAACGCAAGCCCCGGCATAATAAAAAGTCCATCTCTAATCTTAGCTTTATCGCAGATGTCAGACGGTTCCATAATTCCCATATAACCACTTACAAGATCATTCTCATCAGATAAGCAATAAAACTCCATCTGTGTCTTTGATAAAACTTTTGGAGCATATACTTTCTTGCCATCCATAAAGCACTGCGAAAGAAGCATATATGTATCAACTTCCCTGTTATAGCTCATATACAGAAATACATTTTCCGATGTCTTATATATGTCCGATTTTTTCAATCTGTCAATTATAAGTCCACTCTGCATTTCAATATCTTCATCTGACAATTCATGTCTGCGGTTCATAATAAGCTGACGCACTTCATTCTTATCCATCTAGTTGCCTTTCTCTGCCTGTTCCTCTGCCAGTCTTTTCATCTTCTCATCATGTCTTGCCTTGACATCTATTAAAGAACCATCAGGATTCTTAATCTTAATAGATTCTAACTGTCCTCTTAAGTTTTCTCTGAAAGCTTTAACATAATCAGCTCTTAACTGCTTCTGTTCAGCAAGTTCTGCATCTGTAAGTCCCTCTGCTTTAGATTTATGATAAAGCTCGTTAATTCTTTCTAATGTTTTCTCTGTAACCATACAAACCTCTGTCACTAATTAGTAAATATAATCAAATCATCTCCGCTTTCTGCACAACTGTTATACACAGCCTTTGTAGAAAGCACAGGATGATGAAGATCCAAAATTCTATATGCTTCAATATATTCAGAAGCTTTCTTAATAAAGAAAAACCGATGTCTCATACGGGTTATAACAACAATATCATTTTTCATATATCTGAATTTCATATCAGAATGAAGCCTGTATTCTGGCTTCTGTGTATTAAGATTAACAAAGCATGTGCTTTTATCCACTTTTTTAAGTAAATATGGGATATCATTGATAATATAAGTAAAACTTAAATCCATTGCATGTTCAACATTATTATTAAGTCTTACCTGCTTAACCTTTGTTATAGCATCATATATAATGATTTCTTCTGACTGACTATTAAAATTATATTTCGAATAAATAATCTTTCCAGAACCTGCTTTTATATATGGAAATGTAGTCGATTCATCTGACACATCAAGTTCTTCCATAGTTATCATCTGACCATTAAACGATATCTCAGAAACAAACTGTTTAGCATTAAGTACAGCTATTTTTTCTTCACCGCCTGTTCCATCTGATACAAGTCTGTCTGCTCCGAATTTTATGACACAATTGTTTCCACCTATTGGAAGCACCTTATATATGCCTGTATTTTTCACAAATGTATCACTCATGTCATTATCTGTTTCAGAATTAATATCATAGAGAAATATATCTATCAGTTTTCCTTTCTTTTCAAGCTTTTCAACAAAAAAATAATTAGAATCCATAACAAATATATAATATCTCAATCCATCAGATATATCGGTATTATCTATCTCCATACTGAATACTGCCTCATTCTCATTAGTATCGAACATAAACCTGTATACAGTAAGAAGTGTACGGCTTTCAGTCACTGATTCCAGTGATGTGAAGAACATATAATTTCTTTCAAGGCATGCATATTTCACCTTACAGAAATTATACTTCTTAATCTGCGATGCCACTTCAAATTTTTCATTAGTTGCTGCATTCAGAATAAAATATTTCTTTCCCTGAAGACCCTGATACTGATAATTATCATCTGTTATCTGCATTAAAAGCCTGTCATTAATAGAATAGAATATTCCCTTCTCCGAATTCCTCATCAGCTTAATATCCATGTATGACCTCCCGTTGTCGTCCAAGTAATCTTCAATCAGCCTTAATCTATAAGAGACATCAGGTCAAAATCAGATGCTCTGTGGTCTAAGAACAATGTTCCAACATTCTCTCCTGCCATAACCCTGATAATATTGTCAACATCATTACCATTAGTAATAATCATATCCGCCCCCGACAGTGTTGCAATCTTTCCTGCAATAAGCTTGGTTGTCATTCCGCCAGTCCCCATATTACTACCGGATGAATCTTTACCCATTCCCATAAGTTTCTCATCAATCTCGTATACAGTTTCAACAAATTTTGCATTAGGATTAGTGTTTGGATCATCTGTATACAGACCATCAATATCAGATAACAGAATAAGAAGGTCCGCTCCGATAATTGAAGCAACAATTGCTGAAAGTCTGTCATTATCTCCAAAAGCCTGTAGCTGTTCAATCTCGTAAGTTGATACTGTATCGTTCTCATTAACGATTGGAACTGCCCCAAGTTTTAAGATTTCGTTAAATGTATTCTGCGCGTTAGTTCTGTTAACATCATTAACTATTGTATTCTTGGTAAGAAGAACCTGTGATGCAACTGCACCATATTCTGCAAATATCTTCTGGTAAACCATCATTAACTTAGCCTGTCCTATGGATGCACATGCCTGTTTTACCGGAAGTTCTGTAGGTCTGTCACAGAGTCCTATAACAGCCCTTCCCACAGCTATTGCACCAGAAGAAACTAAAACGACATCTTTTCCTGAATTCTTAACATCAATAAGAATCCTTACCAGCTTTTCAATCTTTAAAAGGTCCAATCTGCCTGTCTGCTCATGCATAAGTGAAGATGAACCTATCTTTATAACAATTCTTTTCTTATCTTTTATAAACTCTCTATAATTCCCCATATTTTAATATCTCCAGTAAAAAAATCAAATACTGGTCTATTTTACTATATTTTTATTAAAAAGTCCATATTATCCCATACAAGCAGCTGTTACTGCCATATATTCCGCAACCTTAACACCATCAACTGCAGCAGATGTTATGCCTCCTGCATACCCTGCACCTTCACCGCACGGATACAATCCACATACTGATGTACTTACAAGTTCATCGTTTCTTATTATTCTTACAGGACTTGATGTTCTGCTCTCAACACCCGAAAGTACGGCATCTTTCCTGTCAAAGTCATGTATAAATCTTGAAAAACCATGCACACCTTCAACAACCGAATCTGTCACATAAGAAGGTAATACATTCCTAAGATTAGCAAATGTATATTCACCCTTTATGCAAGGCTCAACCTCTCCCAATTCCGTTGTTGTTATATTTTTTTCAAAATCGCCAAATAACTGTACCGGAACTTTTCCATTTCCTTCAGCATAAGCGTTTGCTTCTAACTGTCTCTGAAATTTTATTCCGTCAAGTACTCCATGTCCGAAATCATCCGGCCCGACTGTAACAATTATTGCTGAATTAGCATTTCGGGAATCACGGCCTGAATAACTCATTCCATTAACACATGTTCTGCCGTTTTCTGATGAAGCGTTAACAACATAACCACCAGGGCACATACAGAACGAATACACGCCTCGTTCTTTATCTGTATTCTTTGTCTTGTAAGTGACTTTATAATCAGCAGCCGGAAGCTCATATGCAGCATCTGCATAAGCATTATAATTAATCATTTCCTGGGGATGTTCTATTCTTACTCCAACTGCAAAAGGCTTCGGCTCCATAGCTATGTTCTCATTGTTAAGATATTCAAATGTATCTCTTGAACTGTGGCCTATTGCAAGGCACACTTTACTGCATCTTCTTATGTGTTCACCATCTTTGTCAGCAATTACAACGCCACACACTTTTCCATCTTTAACCTCGATTTTTTTAAGGCAGGAGCCGAAATTAACCTCTCCGCCAAGTTCAATAATATGCTTTCTTATGTTCTTAATAACAACTGCAAGCACATCCGTTCCTATATGAGGCTTATTGGCGTACAGAATCTCTTCTGATGCACCGAATCCGACAAAACTTTGCAGTACATATCTTATTCTTCCAAATGTATCTGAAATCTGTGTATTAAGCTTTCCATCTGAAAATGTACCTGCTCCGCCTTCGCCAAACTGCACATTGCACTCTGTATCAAGCTCACCCATCTCCCAGAACCGCGCTACCTTCTTGGTTCTTGTATCAACGTCCTGCCCACGCTCATATACAACAGGTCTAAGCCCCGCTTTAGCAAGCTCAAGAGCGCAGAATATTCCTGCTGGTCCAAACCCGATAACTACAGGTCTTTCATCTTCATTAACATTTTCTGTCACATTAACAGGAAACTTATAGATAACCCTTTTAGACATAACAGCATTTTTACAGCCTGATTTCTTAATTATATTCTCAAGCTTTTCTTCCCTGCCGGAACGCACCACCTTATACACTTCGACACTGTATATATGCATAACCTGAGGCTTGTGTCTGCAGTCAAGTGACCTTTTTGCTATTTCATAATCAATCTGTGCATCTTTCCCAAGTCTTAATTCTTTTCTTATAATTCCTTCTAAAAATGCTGTATCTTTATCAGGAGACATCTTTATATTACTAATCTTAATACATTTCTTTTCCATTATTTTCATTCCTGTCTGTTACAATAATCAAACACTGACTTAGCAGCAACCACGCCGCTGCTCCATGCCCACTGAAGGTTATAACCTCCACATTTGCCATCTATATCCACAAGCTCCCCTGCAAAGAATATCCCAGGATTATTAACTGATTCAAGATTATCATTCAGTTCTGATACATTGACACCACCCTGACAGACCTGTGCATAATCATTTCCCTTATATCCTGTTATATGGTAGCGGAGGGATTTCATATGTCTGACAAGTTTCTGGCATATGTCGTCATCTATATCAGAAGCCGAGGAATTGCCCTCAATTCCAATATCCTTACATATCATCATCACTAGTTTTTTATTAAACAGTCCCGACAAACTTTCACTTACTGACTGATGCTTTCTTGTATTAACAGCACATTTTAGCATTGATAAAAGGTCATCTTCTTTAATATCTGCTGCCACATCAACAAGTGCTTCAACCCTCTGACCTTCTTCCATCGCCCTGACAGCAAAACGGCTCACCTGAAAAACAGGGATTCCTGATATTCCATAATCAGTAAACTGAATCTCGCCAGTATCCTCAGCAACCACTCTGCCTGCTGCCATAATCTTAACATTACCATATGCTCTTACACCCGTTGCAAGCTTCATATTCTTCTTGTCCGATTCAAGTGCCGTAAGAGCCGGAAGAGGCTTAACAACCTTAATTCCAAGCTTCTTAACAAGCTTATAACCGCTTCCATCAGAACCAGAAGACGGTGAAGCTGCCGAACCGCATGCAAGTATCACTGTCTTAGTCTTAATTGTATTAGTCTTCGCTCCTTCAAGCTGTAACACATACTCGCTGCCTGCCTTGTCAATTCTTTTAACAGATGTCTCAAAGAAAACCGGAATATCAAGTGCCTGTATCTTTCCTGTAAGCGCCAGAGCCACAGAAACCGCCATCTCTGACCTCGGATACAGATAACCATTACGTTCCTTCTTATATACACTTAAGTTCTCAAAAAAATGTATTGTATCATCAACATTAAACCTGTTAATAATCCTCATCGCATAATCTGCGTTATTGTTCTGATACATTTCCTTAGTCATAAATGTATTAGAAAAATTACATTTGCCATTGCCAGTCTTTAATATCTTAGTTCCAAGCTTTGCTGTGTGTTCTATAATCACAGTCTGCATATTATTCTCTTTACATTGTATGGCAGCCATCATTCCGGCTGCACCTCCGCCTATAACCACACAATCAAAACTCATAAAATCTAGTCCTCATATTCAAAATAATCAAAATCTGCCGGTATCCTGCTTCCGCAGCCACCATTATTGGCATATATTCCAACAAGCGTTCCTGTATGACGCTTTCTGTCATCAGGCACACCCTCATCACACAGATATATACAATTTTCAAGCACTCCTGCTGGTTCCCATTGTTCACCATCATAGCTGTAGAAAAAGCTTCTTGTCAGTTTATCAACTACAACCTTTAAGTATATGCTCTGCTCCTTTATATTGTCCACCTGTGAGATAAGTTCCTCGCCATGGTTTCTGTTAATCACAAGCTGCAATTTTCTTCCATTCTCATAACACAATGACAATCTTGCATAAGTCGCAGTACTGTAATAACAGGTAAGACCTGCCTGTTCTCCGTCCTTTTCAGGATAGAAGTCAACCTTTGTATGTGCTGTATACGATAGTTCCTGTTCTCTTCTTACAAGAGTATTCTTAGCCCTTATCTCATTAAGAGTTCCATCCATTGTCCAGAGCCTTAAGAATCCTTTTCTTTCTGTAAGAGAATAATTACCCTTAACAGGATTTCTTACAAACTCCCAGTTAAGATTAAGAGTATTATCATCAAAATCATCTCTTGTCCATTTTTCAAATGTGTATTCTGGCAATTCAGGTGCTTTCTGTGTAAGGCTTGGTCCTTTTCTGTCGTTAATCACAAACCAGTCATCCGAAAGCCACGTAACAGGATCAAGTGCTGTCTCTCTGCCTATCGTTGTGTAATTGCCCTGATTAGGTCTTCCACACAGATAATAACACCACCAGCTTCCATCCTGTGCCTCTATCATATTGCCATGTCCCGTTCTTTGTATTGGTGCATCAGGATTAAACTGTCTTAATACAGGATTGTATGGCGATTCCTCATATGGCCCATACAGATTCTTTGAACGGGCAACATTGATTCCATGTCCATAGCCTGTACCACCTTCTGCCAGCATTGCATAATAATACTCACCCTTCTTAAAAATGTGTGGTCCTTCCGGACATCTCTCTCCAGTTCCTGGCCATACACACACACTTTCACCTATAACCTTAGTGCAGTCATCACTGAGTGGTAAAAGATTGATTCCCGGACTTATAAGAAGATACTTCTTACCGTCATCATCAACAAATAAAGATGGGTCAATATTATCAACCTCAAGCCAGGCTGGCTTTGAATATGGTCCTTGTGGCTTATCTGATGTTACAACAAGCTGGCGTCTTAATACATTATTATCTCTTTTGCCATCTCCGTTAAGCCTTAAAGTTGCCATTATAATGAATTTACCATCAACATAATTAATATCCGGTGCCCATATGCCATGTGAGTCTTTAATATCTCTTAAATCAAGTTCTTCTGAATCTGTAATTGCATGTCCAATTACATGCCAGTGAATCATATCCTTGGAATGGCTGATTGCAATTGCAGGGAAATACTGAAATGTTGAATTAGCCATATAATAGTCATCTCCAATTCTTACTACCGAAGGATCTGGAAAGAATCCTCTCTGTACCGGATTGTTATACATATCACTCATATCGTAAACTCCTTTTCTTTAATATATTTTCTGAATTTTGCAGGTGTCATGTTGTATTTCTCAGTAAATATCCTGTAAAAATATCCTTTGTTTCTATATCCGACTTCCTTTATAATCTCATCAACATCCATTGAATCTTCTTTTAAAAGAATGGCCGATTTATTCAATCTGCAATCCTGCAGATATTCCGTGAAAGTCATACCTGTCTGTGCCTTTAAAAACCTGTTGAAATAATCCTCCTGATAACCGAATCTTTCAACAAGCATATCTATTGTAACATCTTTCATATTATCTTCAATAAAATCTGTAATTTCCTGATGCAAAAGCCAGTTAATTTTCTTTCTTATGTATCTTGACTGTGCATACTCATATACTGTTCCTAGCCGCCACAGAATCCTAAGCATAAGCCCCTGACATATATATGCAGACGCCATATCCGCCACACCGCACTCACTTATAAGAGCCGTCAGCATATCTTTTAACTGGTTATCATAATTATCTTTAGAAGCAAAATGTATACTTTCACTGTTCTTTAATACTTTTCGCAGTTCCTTAATATAATCCACCGCCTGTTCATCTGCCATAGAATTACTTATCAGAGCATCAATAATCATATCTGATATTTCAAGTCTTATTACAAATGTATCTTCTTCAAAACTTTCATAATGCATACATCCAGAATTAATAAGGCACACATCACCCGTGCGCATATCAATATCTTTACCGCACACATGCTGCGTAAGACTTCCATCTGACACATATAAAAGTTCCGCATAATCATGCTTATGCTTGTCAGTTTCACTACCTGCCACATGCCTGTTCAGATGAAACAAAAAGTCGCTCCCCTTATCAACTGCATTTTCCACTCCTGATACCTCCAACCAATATAGAAACATTCTATCACAAAAAGTCGCTATAAGAAACTTATTTTTTAAAAAGTCGCTACAAGTAACTTTCAAGCAGTAAATAACTACTTTGCAATAAAATATTTGTAATATATCTGTTTCAATGCTATAATAATCATGTTAGTTTTAACTAACTTACATGGAAAGGAGCTTTTATGTCTGAATTCATAATATTAGCAATTCCTTTTCTTGGAACATCGCTCGGTTCAGCAATGGTGTTCTTCTTAAAGAAACGGATTGCCCCAAAGTTTGAAAAATTGCTTTTAGGATTTGCGGCAGGAGTTATGATTGCCGCTTCGGTATGGTCTTTGCTTATACCATCTATAGATATGTGTAAAGGGAACAACTCACCCGAATGGCTGGCTGCGCTGGTCGGTTTTCTTGCAGGAATATTCTTTCTTCTGCTTCTTGATACAGTTATTCCGCATATGCACATTGAAAGCAAGAACCAGGAAGGCATTAAGACTGCCCATATATCAAAAACTACTATGATGCTTTTTGCTGTAACACTGCATAACATACCAGAAGGAATGTCCGTCGGTGTTGCATTTGCAGGTGCAATGATGAAGGATTCCGGAATAACCGCTGCTGCTGCCATGGCACTGGCAATAGGCATAGCAATACAGAATTTTCCAGAGGGTGCTATTATATCCATGCCGCTGCGCGGTGAAGGCATGAGCAAGAAAAAAGCATTTGTATGCGGAGTGCTGTCTGGAATTGTAGAACCTGTTGGAGGGTTTATCACAATCCTTATTGCTGGGGTCATCGCCCCTGTTCTTCCTTATCTGCTTTCATTTGCAGCAGGTGCAATGATGTACGTTGTAATCGAAGAACTCATACCTGAATCACAGAGCGGCAAACACAGCAACATAGGAACAATAGGTGCTGCTATCGGCTTTGCGCTTATGATGGTTCTTGATATAGCTTTGGGATAGTGATTATTCAAGCACTATCCCGCAGTCTTCACCAATATTTCTTAATATGAATGCCATATCTGATTCTGATACTGATACACATCCAGCTGTTGGTCTTCCGTTAGAGCAATGCAGAAAGTAACAGCTTCCCATATGTGGAGTCCCCTCTATGTTATATCCAATAAACAGACAGTATCCATAAGCTGACGGATAATCAATTATCCTTTCTGATTCACTCTTATCCCAATCTACATCTGAATCAGCCCTGGCATACTGATTATATAAAGGTGATGATGAATCTCCTACCCAGTAATCATACTCATCAACCTGAAGATAAGGAACTTTAGTTCCTGGATCCGGATTAATTCCAAATGCAAAATACAATGGAAATGTACCTTGCGGCGTAGCAGATGTATATTCACTCGCCTCACCTACTCCCTTAGAACCTACAAATCCATCCGTTCTTAAAATCTCAGTCCATACACCATCCTGCAGTTCATGCATCGTAACTGTTGCCATGGTACCATGCGACTGGACAATTACAAGCTGTGAATACTGTGAGGCTGCTGAATAACCGGCTGCAAAGCTGTTATTGTCTAGCTCTACTGTCTGTGGTGCTGTCTCATCAGAAATCTGCGAATAATCTGCAATCTCAACACCCGCAGATGTCTTTGTCTCTTCCAATGCAGTTTCCGATTCTGTTATCTGTTCTGTCGTTGTCTCCTGTGTACTTAACCTGACTGTTTCCTGCTGTATCACCAACGAAGCAGTTTCTTTAACCGTTTCGTTATCAGAAACATTTTTCTTATTCCCACATCCATGCACAGCCAATGCAGTTATTAATAATAAAGTTATTATAGTTATCTTTTTCAATTTTATCTGCTCCTGATGTATTATTTCCACGCAAAAAGGGATGCCAGCCATAAGTTTAACTGGTATCCCTTAATGTTTCAACATATTTCAACTAATATTTCATATAATCTTTAATTACATCATGGTCTTTTAGCACTTTTTCAATAACCGTTCCTTTTATCTTCTTAAGAATCACTTTCTTAATTCCGTTAAGAGGTCCTAAATCAATCTCTAATGGTGATTTGCCGTCCATAAGCTTAACTGATGAATCAAGCAGGTCTCTTACATCATATACACTGCCCCAAACCTCAGGAACACCTCTGTCAACACCTAGCAGTCCATATACAGCCTCCATTGCAGTTCTGACTGAATACTCTGTCGTAAATATTGTATCTCTCGGAGTCTCAGCAAACTGTCCAAGGAATGCAAAGTTAACGCAGCCATCAGGAATAACGTCAGGTCTGTCGCCTTTTCTTCTCGGCATGAAAAATGCAGTAATAAAAGGCATCATTGTCGGTGTAGTGTTACAGTGATTCTTGGCCAGCTCATCAATTTCTTCAACAGGAACACCAAGATGATACAGCCATTCTGCTGTAATCTCCTCACCTGTACACTCTTTCATAGGCTTCTTGATATAATCTCCGTCAACATCAGTAAACAGGCTGTATACCCATACACACACCTCATCCTTCTTCTGTCCCTTAAACTGTCCCTGTCTGTTAATTGTCCAGCTTAAAAGCCAGCTTGAATCCTTACAGCTTACAATACCGCCAGTAACAACTCTTCCAGTTCTTGGATCCCTTTTACATATATTCTTAATGTAAGATATAATCCTTTCATTGCTTGTTGTAACAGTTGCAGACTCCCAGTTAGACTTCGATATATCACCGCAGAACTTCTCTGGGTGTCCAAATGAACTGTCCTGTGCTGCAATATTCTTCCAAAGACTCCAACAGCCGCTTGTTCTTACTTCTGCATTACCAACAGGGGCATGTGTATGGTCGCCGTATATAGTACCTTCTGTACAGCTTCCATTAGTAACAAACACCAAATCATTCTCAGTAAGATCAATTGTCTTAATCTCACCTTTTACAGTACACTCAATAGTTTTTGCAATCTTCTTTCCGTCCCTGAAATCAAATATTACATTATCAACTCTTGTGTTAAACCTGAACTCAACACCTGCATCTTCAAGGTATTTCTGCATAGGCAAGATAAGTGATTCATACTGGTTATACTTGGTAAACTTCAATGCTGAGAAATCAGGAAGTCCGCCTATATGATGGATAAATCTTTGAATATAAAGTTTCATCTCAAGCGCACTGTGCCAGTTTTCAAATGCGAACATCGTACGCCAGTACAGCCAGAAATCTGAATCAAAAACTTCCTCATCAAAGAAATCTTCAATTGTCTTATCATACAAATCCTCATCTTTAGTGAAGAACAGCTTCATTATTTCCATACAGCCCTTCTGGCTTAAATTAAATTTGCCATCAGTATGTGCATCTTCACCTCTGTTTACAGTTGCCCTGCAAAGAGAATAATTAGGATCATGCTTGTTAAGCCAGTAATATTCATCAAGTACAGAAACTCCCGGAGTCTCAATAGACGGAATACTTCTGAACAAATCCCACAGACATTCGAAGTGATTCTCCATCTCTCGTCCGCCACGCATTACATAACCTCTTGTAGGATCATTAATTCCATCACATGCACCGCCTGCAATATCCATAGCCTCAAGTATGTGAATATTCTCTCCTTTCATCTGTCCATCTCTTACAAGAAAACACGCTGCTGCTAATGCACCAAGACCACTTCCTACAATATAAGCTGATTTATCATCAACTCCTTCCGGTTTTTCCGGTCTTGCAAATGCTTCATAGTTACCATTAGAGTAATATATCCCCTTACTATTCTTAGTATATTTCCCTCTTTCAGTATTTCGGAACTCCTCATGTGCTCTTTCCTGAATGTCTTTAGTCGCTTTCCTCTGCTCATCCCTTTTGTTCTTTTTTGATACAACTGCTGCACCTGCCCCCAGTGCAAGAATAGAAGCTGCTCCTAGTTTTAACGCCTTTTTGCTCATAATCTTTTCCACCTTTCTATGCTTTCTTATTTATTTTTGCCGTTTTTATTGTATTTAGCATACATTTTTTCTCTAAATAAAAAAACAGGCAAAGCATGTACTTTGTCCCAAAATCGAACACTTTACATGTTTTGTCTGTTTTTAATAACTAATTATTAGCTTCACACAGATTAATCATTGTATCAATCGTTGCATCAAATGATTCAGAAAAACGCTTAATAAGATCTTTATCATATGGCGGCATTCCTTCACCAATCCATCTTGACACAATTCCAACAATAGAATAGCTATAAAAGCATGTTATATACTCTCTGTCATCTTCTGTAAGCTTATGGTCTTTAGAATATTTCTTAACAAAAAGTCCTACAAGATATTCTGTTGTATTATGCAGATATTTCTCAATAATATCCCTGTTTCTGGAATTATACACATGAATAACTGCCGCACGATACTCAATAATAACAGAAGCTGCCTTACTATATGTCTCATAAAAAGTTGCATCTTCCGTAATATCAATATTCTTTTCTGTCTCTTCTATAAGAACACTGTCAAGCACATCATATATATCGCTGAAATAATAATAAAATGTATTCCTGTTAATTCCACATTCCTCACATATATCTGTAACCGTTACCCTGTCAATATTCTTACGCTTTAGCATATTAAGAAAACAGTCCATTATCGCTTTTTTCGTAAATTTAGCCATACATTTCTCCTAAAATTACTCACCTGCAATAAAAAGAACTCCTAATGTTCCCGGACCACAATGTGAAGATATAACGCCGCCTGCCCTTGTTTCATATATTTCATCAAATACATCAAGCTGTTTAAGATAATTCTTTACTTCATCAACTATCTCTTTATCACAGCCAGAGTGTGTAATGAATACACGGTCTTTCTTAGCCTTCTTAAGGTCTTCTTCCATATCCTTAACATAATCCAGGACAACATTCTTCATGCGTCCTCTGTACTTCTTTCCAGGATTCATCTTTCCATTATTAACTTCAATTCTTGGATGAAGTTTAAGTACACCGCCAGCCATGGCAGCCAGTCCGCTGCATCTTCCTCCTCTGTGAAGGTAAGTAAGCGTATCGACAACAAAGCTTGCCCTGACTCTCGGTCTTAATTCTAATATATTCTTCTCAATGTCAGCTGCAGACATGCCTTTTCCTGCCATAACAGCAGCCTCGACAACAAGATGTCCTATTCCTGTAGACAGATTCTCAGAGTCAATTACATGAATCCTGTCCTCTGCCTCAAGCTCTCTTGCCGCAAGTCTGAACACATTAGCTGTAGTTGACATATCCTCTGATATTGCAAATGCGACAATATCCCTATCCTCTTCTAGAACACATTTAAACATCTCTATTGTATCATCAATAGACACCGCCGATGTCTTAGGTGTTGTCTTATTCTCATCTGCCCATTCATATATCTTATCTGGCGTAATATCAATTCCATCCCTGTATTCATCATTGCCTAGCAGAATGTGAAGCGGAATAACCGATATATCAAGCTTGTCTATAAGTTCCTTAGTCAAATCACTTGTACTGTCCGAAATAATCTTAACCATGTAAATGTATATCCTTTCTAGCTGCTATATGTCTGCAGAAAATCATACAGCTGTGCTTCTCCTTCAAAATATATCCCTTTAGTCAGTCTTTCTCTTATATCATCTGGAAGTGAATCCATATTAATATCTGCATAATCATAGAACACTTCGCGTCCTTCGTTCACAATATTTCTGTATATTCTTAAAGTATCTCTTTCGTACTTAAGCACATACTGGTACTCTTCACTTTCAGTTACTTTAGTCACCTGCGAGCTTACCTCTTCTTTAAAATGCTGATTAGAAGGCTTCTTATTATCTGTTACCACAAGTATAAATATTGCAAGTACTACAGCTACTACAGCCATAGTCATAATCACAACATAAAGCCAGAATGATTTCTTATTCATCAATACTCCCTCCTGTAAGTTGTCCTTACTGGGAAGTATTAACATTTATAAGCAATATTATACTATAACGAAAAGCTGTCTGGCAGAATTTCGCTCATCGTATAAGTCTTAAGCCCGCTGCATTCTTCAATAATAATTCTTGTATCAGGATTGAAAAATTCGGACATGACCTGTCTGCATATTCCACACGGATAGGCAGGCTGGTCTCCTGAACACACAATAGCAATCGCCTTAAAATCCTTTACACCCTCACTGACCGCCTTAAATATTGCAGTTCTTTCTGCACAGTTAGTAGCCCCGAAAGAAGAATTCTCAATATTACAGCCTGTAAATACCTGTCCATCAGTACTTAAAAGTGCCGCACCAACTGCAAAATGCGAATACGGTGAATATGAGTACTCAAGTGCCTCTTTAGCTTTAGCAACAAGTTCATTATCTGTCATATATGTCACCTCTTAACGGGTAATTCCAAGTCTTTCAAGTACTTCATTCTGCTTTGCTTCCATAACTGCACTTTCTTCTGGTGTCATGTGGTCATAACCGAAAAGGTGCATCATACTGTGTGCTGTAAGAAATGCCAACTCCCTTTTTTCAGAATGACCATACTTGTCTGCCTGTTCCTTAATCTTCTGAACGCACAGAACAATATCTCCAAGAAGAAGCTCTCCTGTATCAGGATTGAAATAATCCTCAGCATTGTTTTCTAACTCGTCCTCAATTGCATCAAAATCCGAAGGTGTAACATAATTAACTCCTGGAAATGAAAGTACATCTGTCGGAGAATCAATATTTCTGTATTCCTTATTAATCTCGTGGATAGATTCACTGTCAACAATTGTTACATTAACCTCTGCTTCATAAGGACATTTTTCATAATCAACCGCCTCATTGACAACATCAGTAATTATCTTCTCATAATCTAAGTCAAGTTTTTCCTCGGCTTCGTACTCTATATTAATAGTCATATCAATCTTTTCTCCTTCCTGTCTGACTTCCCTTTCTTGCTTCTCTTCTCTTGGCAGCCTTAGCCTGATTCTCCTCGTAATCCTCATATGCCTTGACAATCTTCTGTACAAGAGGATGCCTTACAACATCTTTATTGGTAAGCTTTATAAATGCTATCTCTTCAACCTTGGATAAAACCTTAGTTGCAACCTCAAGACCTGACACGGTATCCCTTGGCAGATCCTTCTGTGTCATATCACCTGTAACAACAACCTTTGAGCCGAATCCAATTCGTGTAAGAAACATCTTCATCTGTGCAGGTGTTGTATTCTGTGCCTCATCAAGAATAATAAATGCATTGTCAAGTGTACGACCTCTCATATATGCAAGCGGTGCAACCTCGATAAGACCTTTTTCCATATTAGCATTAAAGCTCTCTGCACCCATAATCTGGAAAAGTGCATCATACAGAGGCCTAAGATACGGATCAACCTTACTCTGCAAATCTCCCGGCAGGAATCCAAGCTTTTCACCAGCCTCAATCGCCGGTCTCGTAAGAATAATCTTGTTGACCTCATTATTCTTAAATGCATTAATAGCCATCGCCATTGCAAGATATGTCTTACCTGTTCCCGCAGGTCCTACACCAAACACAATCATCTTATCCCTTATTGCATCAACATATTCCTTCTGTCCGAATGTCTTAGGTTTGATAGGCCTCCCTGCAATCGTCCTGCACACTGTATCAGAATCAATCTCAATCAGTGAATCAGCCTTTTCTTCAAATGACTGTGCAATGGAATAATCAACATTCTGTCTTGTAATCTGGTTGCCTCTCTTAGACAGCTCATACAGATAATTAAGTACTCCTGATGCTCTCTGCACTGCTGCCTCTGCACCTATAACCTTCACAGAGCTGTCTCTTACAATAATCGTAACCTTAAGTGTTTTCTCTATAACCTTCGCATATTCATCAAACTGTCCAAATATATTGGAGCAGTGTTCTACCGGTATATTAATAAGACTCTCTACCTCACTCATCAGATGTCTCCACCTTTCTAACATCAAAATCCGCAGGAACAGTTGCATCAATATCAGCATGTGCAATATACTTATCCCCGCTTCTTTCTATATTAACATGATAATCATTTATTTGCACTTCATTTTCTTTCAAATGTTTTATAAATCTCTCAGCTTTTTCATTAAGAATAGCCGCTGCTTCCTCCTCACTGTACTCAGCCTCATTTTCCTTATACTCATTAAGAGTAATCTTCTGTACAGATACAGGAAGTGCAATCAGATTACCAATCTTTATATTTCCCTCATTAACAACCTTGTCATACTCTTTTAAATGTCGTGGAAAGCCGAGAGAAATTTCATATTTATCTATGCTTATGGCATATGTCGTCATCTTTCGTCCAGTATATATTTTATCGGCATATACCGCATTTATCTCCTTATCCCATGATAACTGCGTTCTTATCAGAATATCCGCCTGAGCCTGCGTCTGGAATTGCTGTATATTCTCCTCGTAATCATCAGGAACATACAATGTATTCTCAACAAGTATGTCGCCTTCTGATACCTCGTCACCAACAGTGACCTTCGGTGTTCCGCTTCTGGTTATAATGTATTCAATAACACCGGAATATCCTGATATTATATTACCATCATTAGTGGTGCTGTGTAGCTCATCAGCTTTAGATTCATCAATGCTGACTTTCAGAATATTTCCCTCAATCCGTACATTAACCCATGTAACCTGCGACAGTTCATTTTTAATTGCCTTCTCGATATTTTCTGTATCTATATCCTTAACTTTATCACCTGTGCTGATGCCATGCTCTTTAAGAAACCTACGCATTGAATCATCTGTATATATGTAATTTCCGTCAAATTCAATACTCCACACGAATCTGCTGGCAATGAACATCAATACAAATGCAGTGGCAAAGCCAGCAATTATCGAATAATTTCTTCTGTATCTAGCAAAAAGAAACTCTATATCATGTTTCTTTAAAACTTTAATATGAACATGACATTTTCTTCGCAATTCCTTAGTCTTGAAATAATCCTGTCTTGTTATTCTCGCTCTTATTGTCTCTTTCACACACTGGCAGTTATATAATGTAATCCCGCGCCTGCAGCACAGATTAACGAACCTTTCCCGCTCCCATCCGGATATTTCAATAACAATATAATTATGTATCCTTTTCATCAGCCTCTCCTTTTAGAGAAACTTTGCCAATGCGTCCCCTAAGAAGGATTTCGTCCTGATTCATATGGTATATCACAAGATTGCTCCCGCTTACCCTTATATTGCCTATCCTTGTAGAAACCTTAAGATATTCGCTTGAATACTCAAGTATCCCCCTGTAATTCTCTATAAAAACCTCGCAGTCACCCAGCATTGATATAACAGGAAGTCCTGCAACAACATCTCTGCTAAGATCACACATCTGTCCGAGCCTTATACCGCTGCTGATAAAATCGACCATATAAGCAGACTTCCAAAATCTTTTTATATTCTATGCTGGGGAGTGGGAAAATATGAAATAAGAGATTATGTATTTTATAATTACACAATCCCTTTCTCTAACATAATTATCAATTCTCATTTATATTTATCACAAAAAGAAAAACAAAACTAACATTATCTATTATTTAACAATATATCATCTCGTTACTAATATTAGCAAAGACATAAAAACGCTCAACACTACATTTACAATAATAAATATACTAGTATATTTTTCTTGATATCGTTTTAAATCACTAATTTTCTCTTTTTCACGAACAGTCATTCTCCACGTTGCTGGAAATAACGCTGCAATTGAAATAATTATAAATAACAAAATTGCAACAAAGGACAATGTAATTACTATCCCCATATCCCCATCACAAAAAAATCCTTTATATATGCTAGATGTCAGAATCAATACAAAACATGCAACTTCTAAGCATTTATGCCAATTGTTAAATTTGCTTTCCATTTTTATCACCTCTTTTTTCTACTGTATCAGATAGCAATTACTAACACCATATCTTTTTAATATCTTGTCTTATTCCAGCTATTCGAACCTTACTTACATAATACAAAAATAATATAAATAATATTTCAGCCCAGCTACCCATAATCATAACATATGGTAATAGACCAAGTTCATCAAGTTTATCTATTACCTCATTAAATGCTTCTTCTCTTTTTATATCCATATAGTTTTTCTCCCGCCTTAAGATAAATTTCAATTTCTTTCTTTTCAAATTCCATTTTCGCAAGAACATCAGATAAATACTTGCGTCTTTTCAAATCCTTTTCAATTGCTATTACATGCTCTGAATTAATATTACCAATATATTTATTAATAACTTTTCCGTTATCCCTATGCGTAAGATACATATATGAATTATTACAGGGCTACCTACAGGATATTTCTTCAATTCATCTTTATAAGCTTCAATCATTCTTAATGTCCTGTCATATTCATCTTTAAGCATTATCCGTATCATTGAGTCTTCCATGATATCACGCTCTTTTATTTTATATACATATTGTACTACACCAAGAAGAAACTACGCAATATGTTGTACACAAAATTGATAAAATATGCAAAAATAACCAAATGGACAATCTAAAAACTCAAAAAGAGCGATGCCTAAGCACCGCTCTCTCATGTCAAAAATATTAATTATTAGTTGAACTTACGTTTTCTAGCTGCTTCTGACTTCTTCTTACGTCTTACGCTTGGCTTCTCGTAATGTTCTCTCTTACGAATTTCCTGCTGAATGCCTGCCTTAGCACAGTTTCTCTTGAATCTGCGTAATGCGCTATCTAAAGACTCGTTTTCTTTAACGATGACATTTGACATACTACTTCCTGACCACCCTTCTGTTGCAAATTGTGCGCCAAACTACATAAATAGGGTATTTACTAATCGCACAAAAAACATTATATCACATTTTTGCAAATCGTCAAGCCCCAATTATCCAATCTGTGCAAGAATTGTATCAGGTACTTTAGCAATAAGCTCATCAATACCGGCAGGGTTCTTACCACCAGCCTGAGCCATATTAGGACGGCCGCCACCGCCACCGCCAACAATAGGAGCAAGAGCCTTGATAAGGTTACCAGCATGAGCACCCTTGGCAATAACATCGTCTGTTGCCATCGCAATAACGCTTACCTTATCAGCACCCTGTGCGCTGACGATAACAACAACTCCTGAACCAATCTCACCCTTTAACTTATCACCAAGGTTTCTTAATTCATTCATATCAACGCCGTCAACCTTAGTTGCGATATACTTAACTCCGTTAACTTCCTTGATATCTCCTGCTGTATCTCCAAGTGCATTATTAGCAAGCTCGGCCTTAAGCTTCTCATTCTCGCTCATAAGAGATTTAATCTCATCATTCATAGCTGCAATCTTCTTAACAAGCTGTACGGGCTCTGCCTTGGCTGCCTTAGCTGCCTCTTCAATAGTCTTCTCAAGTTCAGCGTAGTATTTCATAACACCCTTATCTGTAAGAGCCTCAATTCTTCTTACACCTGCAGCAACACCTGTCTCAGATACAATCTTGAAAAGTCTGATATTAGCTGTATTAGCAACATGAGTACCGCCACAGAATTCCTTAGAGAAGTCTCCCATAGCAACTACTCTTACCTTCTCGCCGTACTTCTCACCGAAAAGTGCCATAGCTCCTGTCTTCTTAGCTTCCTCAATTGTCATTACATCAGTAACAACAGGAATAGCCTCTGCAATCTTTTCATTAACAATATCTTCAACCTTAGCAATCTCTTCCTTAGTCATGCTCTGGAAATGTGTAAAGTCAAATCTTAATCTGTCAGGATCAACGTATGAACCCTTCTGCTCAACATGATCACCAAGAACAATTCTTAAAGCCTTCTGAAGAAGATGTGTTGCACTGTGGTTCTTGCATGTATCTGCTCTGTAAGCAGGGGAAACTTCCATTGTTGCAGTATCTCCAACCTTCATCATACCCTTAATCATAGTTCCGACATGACCAATCTTGCCACCCTTTAACTTGATAGTAGTCTCAACAGCGAATTCTCCTTCAGATGTCTTAATAACACCCTTATCGCCTTCCTGACCACCCATAGTAGCATAGAATACAGTCTCATCTACAATAACAGTTCCCTTATCACCCTCAGATAAAGCGTCAACAACTTCTTCCTCTGTTGTAAGAACTGTAATCTCAGATTCATTAGTAAGCTTGTCATATCCGACAAACGCGCTTGTTATAGCAGGGTCAATCTCATCATATACAGTTGCGTCTGCACCCATATAGTTAGTTACCTTACGGGCATTTCTTGCCTTAACTCTCTGCTCTTCCATAGCTGCATTAAATCCAGCTTCATCAATTGTAATATTCTTCTCTTCAAGGATTTCCTTAGTAAGATCAATAGGGAATCCGTAAGTATCATAGAGCTTAAATGCGTCTGCTCCTGATAATACTTTTTCACCCTTAGAAGCAAGTTCAGCTTCCATATCATTAAGGATGCTTAATCCCTGGTCGATAGTCTTATTAAACTTATCTTCTTCTTCAGAGATAACCTTAGTAATAAATGTTCTCTTTTCCTCTAATTCAGGATAACCGTCCTTAGAGCCTTCAATTACAGTTTCACAAAGCTTAGATAAGAACTTTTCTTCAATACCTAGAAGTCTTCCATGTCTTGCAGCTCTTCTTAAAAGTCTTCTTAAGACATATCCTCTTCCTTCGTTAGATGGCATAATTCCATCACTTACCATAAATGTTACTGAACGGATATGGTCTGTGATAACACGGATAGAGACATCCTGCTTCTCATCTTCCTTATACTTAACTCCAGCCATCTCACAAACCTTGTTGCGAAGTGCCTGTAATGTATCAACATCAAATATAGAATCAACATCCTGAACAACAACTGCAAGTCTTTCAAGTCCCATACCTGTATCAATGTTCTTCTGGATAAGGTCTGTGTAATTGCCATGTCCGTCATTGTTAAACTGAGAGAATACGTTATTCCATACTTCCATATATCTGTCACAGTCACAGCCTACTGTACAGCCTGGCTTACCACAGCCATATTTCTCACCACGGTCATAATATATCTCAGAACATGGACCGCAAGGACCAGCGCCATGCTCCCAGAAGTTATCTTCCTTACCAAATCTGAATATTCTTTCAGGTGCAATACCGATCTCCTTATTCCATATATTAAATGCTTCATCATCATCCTGATATATAGAAGGGTATAATCTGTCTGGATCAAGTCCTACAGCCTCTGTTAAGAACTCCCATGACCAGTGAATAGCTTCATCCTTGAAATAATCACCAAATGAGAAGTTACCGAGCATCTCGAAGAATGTACCATGTCTTGCTGTCTTACCTACATTCTCGATATCACCTGTTCTTATACACTTCTGACAAGTTGTAACTCTTCTTCTTGGTGGAATCTCCTGTCCTGTAAAATATGGCTTAAGTGGAGCCATACCTGAATTAATGATAAGCAGACTGTTATCATTATGTGGTACTAAAGAAAAGCTCTTCATCTTCAAATGTCCCTTGCTCTCAAAGAAATCAAGGTATAATCTTCTTAATTCATTCACACCTCTGTACTGCACTTTAACTTCCTCCTGATTATTCAGTAATCTCTTTCTCTTTATTCTCCGATGCAGCCATCTTAGCTGCCTTCTTGGCATCTGCTGCCTTTCGGAGTTTACCACCTACGAATACTGCAAGTACCAGTAACGCAAGCATTATAACAAATCTTACCGCTTCGTAAGCTATCTCACCTACGAGTACGCCGACTAACCCAACCATATTATTACCTCCACGAATTATAATAAAAGCCTTCGCAATAATTTATAATATCACAAGAAACAACATTTATCAAGATTTCCAGTTTCCATCTGTCAGGAAATGCATTGCACGCTGTTCTGCTCCCTTAATTATATTCTTATCATACCCTATAACATTAAGAAGCTTGATTGCATTCCTTGTTGTTGCAGGTCCGGCATACAGCTTATAATCAAACTTAACCTCATCCTCAGTAACTTCCTCCTGAAAATGATAGTTGCTGTAACAGTCCTTAAGTATTGTTGTAAGCTCAATATCATGTGTTGCTGCAAAGCACAACGCCCTGCCTGTATTAAGATTCTTTAATATCTCTGATGATGCTGCAATTCTCTCAACAGTGTTAGTTCCACGAAGCACCTCATCAATAAAACACAGAACTGGTCTTCCTGTTTTATCAACCGCATCAAGAATTCTCTTTAATGACTTAATCTCAACAATATAGTAACTGTCCGAATTAGCAAGGTCATCCCTTAATGCCATTGAAGAATATATCCTATATACCGGAGCAACGTATTCTTTGGAAAGACTTGTTCCTATAGTCTGTGCCAGAATACTGTTGATTGCTATTGTCTTTAAAAATGTTGATTTACCCGAAGCATTAGAACCTGTAAGAAGAACATTTCCTTTAGTTGTTATTGAATTACACACAGGATTATCTATAAGCGGATGATACACTTCTTTCACACTAAGGTTATTAGTATTCTCCACAAATTCAGGCTTACAGTAAAATGGCAGGCTTTCCCTGAATGATGCAACAGCAATTGATGTCTCTATGAATCCAAGTGTATCTACAAGGTTATATGCATCCTCACTTTTGGCAGTTATAAGCTTTGTCATCTTATTAAACTTCACAATATCCATGTGCGTTATCATTCTTAGATAATCAAGTACAACCTCTCCGATTGAACCATCAACATTGCCTGACTCAATCATCCATGAGCCTTTTGTTACTTTAGAAAAGCTCTTTAATATCTCTTTAAGCCTGTTACACTCTGGTTCAAGAAAACTTATATTGCTTTCACATATATCTTCAGATGCCGATGCCATTTTCACAATAACATTAATACATTTGAAATAATTCTCAATCTTAGCCTTATACTTGTAATAAGTAATTATTGAAAATGCTACCGACGCAATTATAAGCCATATTCCAAGCACTGGAGTTACAATAACCGTAACAAGAATTGAGGCTATAAGAAATACCCACGCAAGATAATGCACAATATTACTTCCCTGCTCTATATCCATTATATAACCGATATAATCTGTAACTGCAATCTTACGGCTTTTTCCCATATTCATAAATATCTTCTGAATTGTGATTCTTTCTTTTTCATTAGGTGTGAATTCATCTGCAAGCCTGTCCAGTTCGTGAAGCTTTTCTGCATCTGCAACCGGTTCTCTTAACATCTTATATAGATATTCCTGTCCAACAGATGAATTAGTATTATTAATACATTTAAATACTTCATCCATGCCAAGATCATTCCATGTTATATCATCAATCATAGATTCACTCGGATTACCTTTGGCATAATGCGATATATATTCAAAACTCTCATCTGTTCCCTTGTATACAGCACGTTTGCCCCACGCTTTCTTTATGGCATTCTCCGCTGCCTTCTTCCGCTTAATACTGCTGCTTACACATACATACACGCCGATTGCAACAGCCAGCAGTACAAAAACAATAATCTCTAAATCTGTATCTGTCATAAATCCTCCATCTGCCTGTTATTCTGCAATCTAACTGCAGTTTCAAGAGCTGTCTCCATCATATTAGTAAATCCTGTCTGTCTCTCCTGTGCTGACAGCTTCTCACCCCTGTAGAGATGGTCACTTATTGTAAGAATAGTAAGTGCATGTTTTCTGCATCTGGCAGCAGTCATATACAACGCTGCTGACTCCATATCAACTGCAAGCACACCCATCTTCTTCCATCTGTCATTAACTGATGTATCATCATTATAAAACACATCTGATGCCAGCACATTGCCAACTTTAACCGAAAAATGTTTTTCTTCTGCAACATCATATGCAGTCTTTAAAAGCGTAAAATCAGCTATCGGCGCATATATGCCCGGAAGATTGTACTGTGCCGCAAAGTTAGAATCAGTGCATGAGCCCATTCCAAGTACAATATCCATAAGATTAAGATCATCATCAAATGCTCCCGCTGAACCAATCCTTATAATATTATCCACATCATATACATTATATAATTCATATGAATATATTCCCATTGAAGGCATTCCCATACCACTTCCCATAACAGATACCCTGCATCCGTTATAAATTCCTGTGAATCCTGACATATTGCGGACCGTATTAAAGCAGCTTACATCTGTAAGATAATTATCTGCTATATACTTTGCCCTTAAAGGATCTCCCGGCATAAGAACTGTCTTTGCTATATCTCCTGTCTGTGCTTCATTATGTGGTGTCCCCATATCTGCCTCCTGTCATCAATCTTAAAAAGGCTGCTTTATATAATAAAGCAGCCCGAATAATTATTTACCTGGGTATTTAATTACTGACTCGACATCATATCCTGCAATCTTATCTCTTCCTTTAAGGCCTTCAAGCTCCATAAGGAAAAGAACTTTAACAACTTCTCCTCCAAGCTCTTCTACAAGCTTGATAATAGCTTCTGTAGTTCCGCCTGTAGCAATAAGATCATCAACAATAACAACCTTCTGTCCAGGAGTAATCGCATCCTTATGCATCTCTATAGTAGCTGTTCCATATTCAAGCTCATAATCTGCTGATATAGTCTCACGCGGAAGTTTTCCCTTCTTCCTTACAGGAACAAATCCCTTACCGGTATTATATGCAACAGGAACACCAAATATAAACCCTCTTGATTCTGGTCCTACTACAACATCAAATTCTGTATCCCCTATAAGATCTGTAAGACCGTCTATTGCAAGCTTTAATCCCTCAGGACTCTGGATAACACTTGTAACATCCCTGAATATAATCCCCGGCTCCGGGAAATCAGGTATACTTCTCACATAATCTTCAACTTTCTTGTTCATCTAATATAAATCCTCCTTGGTTATCTGTTAACCTGCATGTCTCGTAATCTCAGATCATTATAGTATGTTATCTGGTTTCTTCCATGCTCTTTAGAATAATAAAGTGCCTCATCTGCACATTTTATGAAGCCTTCCACATCAATATTTTTATTATCAAGATATGTAAAGCCAGCACTGAATGTTATTATAACATCTTCAGGTAAAAAATCATACTCCTGATTTCTAAAATTAGTAAGCATTCCTTCCAGTATCTTTCCTGCCTGCTTTCTGGTATATCCCGAAAAAAGAATCAGAAACTCCTCTCCTCCGTATCTGCCTGCATGAATCGTATCATCAGTGTACTGGCTTATAACCCGCGATAATGTCCTTAATACCATATCACCTTTGTCATGACCATATGTGTCATTAACCTTCTTAAAGAAGTCAATGTCAAGCATCGCAACACATACATCTTTCCCTGAAAAGTAATAATCATGCATTGCCTGCTTGATGTTCTCATATATAGAAAACCTTGTATGAAGCTGTGTCAGATAATCTGTTGAAAGCTTCTCCTGAAGCTTTTTCTCGCCATCATAATATTCAACAACATCTTCCACCTGCAGCTTATTGAAATTATACAATATAACCGATATTGCAAGTACACAGCTTATCAGTAAAAATGTAGCTACAAAATCTCTTACATCAAGTGCCTTCCCTGCACTGGTGACACCGTAATTATACATAAATGCTGATGTAATCCATACAGCTATTGATGTAGCATATATAACAAAAATGGTCTTTCTGTCATTAAAGAATGAACTTATCACCATTACTACTGCTGTTCCAACCCATAAGGGCTCACAAAAATAAAATAAAAGTTCCTCAGCAGCAAACAGCCCTACCAGTGAAATACAACACATCCTGTTTTTAGTTTCATTAGAAAAATTATCTCTGGAATTAATTATTCTGAATGAGCAGCAGCTTATAATCTGGACCGCCGTAACGGATATTAGTCTTATTATATCGTCTGTCATTATAGCCGGCAGATTCTTATCAGCAAACGATACTATAATATATAAGATATTAACCAATACCATTATGATAAATAATATTTTCTCAAAGCCAAGCATTTTGTTTCTAAACACATTATGTCTGTAACTTACATGTTCAGCTCCAGTTCCTTTCTTTTCCATTGCAAACCTCTTGTCGTTCAATCATAATTATATATATATTATCATAACTTTTCAGTTAAATAAAGCACTTTCTACACAATAAGACACACAAGTCCCGAATTCTCATTCATTACCTTTTCAATTGTATCACCAATCTTTCCCATACTCTCAGTTGTCATATTATGCGTTTTTTCATATATTCCGTCTGATACAATCTGTTCTATTGTCTTTCCAAATATATTGGTATCCCAGATTCCATCCGGATTGTCTTTCATATTTCCTTTTATATATCCAATCAGATCTTCTGCCTGATTCCTGTTTCCAACAATCGGGGCAATTTCAACCATTATTTCCGTCTTAAGCAGGTTGATAGACGGAACTTTAGCTTTTATCTTAACTCCATATTTATTGCCATTCTTAATCACTACCGGTTCATCAAGTTGTATATTTTCTTTCGAAGGAGTAACAACTCCGAAACCATTAAGATTAACCTCACTTATTGCATCACCAAAGCTTCCTAGTTCATTCTTCTTGTCAGAAAGAGATTTTATCATATCTATAAGCTCATGCTCGTTATTAATCTGCGTTCCTGTAAGTTCACTTAATATTTTATAATACAAATCTTTCGAAAGCTTAAATTCAATTTCAACCCTTCCTGTTGACATATCAACATTTTTCACATCAATCTTTTCTATGTATTCGCATGTATTATTCAACTCAAGATACGCATCTTTCATAACATTTATATTATCAAGAATTGAAAGTGCCGCATCTACTATATGCATCTTAAGCCAGTGTGATGACTCAAGTACTTCAACCCATGCAGGGGCATAAAAATCAAGCTGTGATACCGGAAATTCTTTAAGCACACCTGATATAACCCTGTCAACATCTTCTTTTCTTAGCTGGTCACAATTAAGAGCATAGACATTTACACCATATTTTTCTTTCATAGCTTCTGCAAGCTGCACAGATTCTTTAGCATATGGCTTCACACAGTTTAATATCACAACAAACGGTTTTGAAATCTTTTTCAGCTTATCTATAGCCATCTGCTCCGCGTTGACATAATTATCCCGTTCTATTCCTGTAAATGAGCCATCTGTTGTAATAACGATTCCAATAGTAGAATGCTCCTCTATCACCTTTTCAGTGCCAATCTGTGCTGCCATTGAAAATGGAACCGGATCTTTTGACCATGGAGTATTAACCATTCTCTCTTTGCCATTCTCCTCTGCTCCCATTGCGCCATCAACCATAAATCCAACACAGTCAATTGCACGCACTTTAATCTTAATATCATCAGCCATGCAGATTGCTGCACTCTCACCAGGTATAAACTTAGGCTCAGTAGTCATAATCGTACTTCCAGCACTACTCTGTGGCAGTTCGTCGATTGTGCGTTGTTTCTCGTTAGCATCTGCAATCTCAGGAATTACGCATAGATCCATAAATCTTTTTACAAATGTCGACTTTCCTGTCCGTACAGGACCTACCACACCAAGATATATCTCCCCATTAGTGCGTTTCTTTATATCCTCGTACAGATTAAAGTTTATATTTTCCTTTCTGTCTGACATACTTTCCTCCCTGTAATTAAAGCGGTACATAAAAAATTATGCCTTCCGCATATACTTGTAAAAAATATATGTGAAAAGCATAATTTTTATTCTGCATTTAATTGTAATTTTGCTTAATTCCGAATAGTCGCAATTATTCATCAAATTCCGCAAGTACATAATAGCCCCTGCTTGTCTCTCCAACCTCTTTAACAATTCCATGTCTTGACTTTAACCTGTCAGGTGTTGAATAGTTTCCTGACATTGCAACTGCCGGCTCTATCGTATAATAATAACTGCTAGGAAGTTTACCCTCCGTAATATCTACCTCATCTCCTGGCTTGACAAGATTAGGTCTGCTCATTGTGAATTCCATCTGTCTCATGTGCATACATCTCCTTTACAGATTAATCTTTTCTAAACATTTAATCGTATACTCTGCAACCTTCTGCTTTAGATATACATTATTCTCAAGCTTTAACTCAGGATCTTTCTTTAGCATATCTTTCGCTGCATCTGACGCTTCCTTTAATGTCTTTGCATCAGTAAATACATCTGCTATTCCGAAATCAAAATCACCGCTCTGCCTTACCCCGAAGAAATCTCCCGGTCCACGCAGTCTTAAATCTTCCTCAGCTATCTTGAATCCATCGTTGGATTTATTAAGAATTTCCAGTCTTTTTCTTATCTTCTCTGACTTATTGCCTGTAACAAATATACAATATGACTGATATTCTCCTCGCCCAACACGGCCTCTTAACTGATGAAGCTGTGCAAGTCCAAATCTTTCCGAATTCTCTACCATCATAACAGTGCTGTTAGGCACATTTACACCAACCTCGATAACTGTAGTTGAAACTAGCACATCCGTTTCATGTGCTGCAAATCTTTCCATCACCTCATTCTTTAACGATGGACGCATCTTGCCATGAAGATATTCTATCCTTATATCCGGAAGTTCTTTCTTAAGCATTGCCGTGTAATCAACAACATTTTCAGCCTCTACAGCCTCACTGTCCTCAACCATTGGACATATTACATAGCATTGTCTGCCGGAAGCAACCTGCTTGTGTATAAATGCATACGCCTTCGGTCTGTAGCTTTCATCCACAACACAATTCTTTATAGGAAGTCTGTTCGCAGGCATCTCATCAATTATTGATATATCAAGGTCACCGTACAGTATAATTGCCAGAGTTCTTGGTATTGGCGTTGCACTCATTACAAGAATATGCGGGCTTTTCCCTTTCTGTGAAAAGTCACGGCGCTGGTTTACTCCGAATCTGTGCTGCTCATCTGTTATAACAAGTGCCAGTTCTTTATATTCAACCTTTTCCTGTATCAACGCATGCGTTCCTACTATTATTTCGGCAGTTCCATCTGCAATCCTTGCATATGCTTCCTTTTTCTGTTTCGCTGTCATTGAACCAACAAGAAGTTCAACTCTGATATCAAGTCCCGCTTTTTCAAAGCCTTTAACAAACGATTCATAATGCTGTCTTGCAAGAACCTCTGTTGGTGCCATCAATGCTCCCTGATATCCTGCAATAACCGTATTGATAAGTGCAATTGTTGCAACAACTGTCTTTCCTGAGCCTACATCCCCCTGTATCAGACGGCTGCACAGGTGTTCACCTGACATATCTTGTGCAACCTCTGACACAGTCCTTAACTGTGCATTAGTAAGTGAATATGACAGGCTTTCAAGGAATTGATCCTTTTCTTTGCTTTCTGGTATTACATAGCTGTTCGGTATGTGTTCATTTGCACTCTTTAATGAAAGAGTTGCTAGCGTGAATAAAAAAAACTCTTCAAACGCAAGTCTGTGTCTCGCCTGAACATATTCTTCCATTGTCTTAGGAAAATGTATATTAACAACACTGAAATTATGCTCAGCAAGCGAATATCTCTTTCTTATATAATCAGGTATATATTCCTTTTCAAGTCCGGCGCTGTATTTTTCAAGTGCCTGTGCAACTGCCTTAGTAACAGCATTGTTAGTAAGACCTTTAGTCAGAGGATATATTGGCTGCAGAGTTCCCTGAAGTTCCTTGTACTGGGCAAGTGTATACATTTTCGGCTGTTCTAATAACCAGCCTCTTTTATTAACCAGCCTTCCCCTGAATACATATCTTGTTCCAAGCCTTAATGTATTCTTTAAAAATGGCATATTATACCAGCTGCATTTTATGGAGTCGCCATTATAATCCTTTATAGTCACAGTTAATATCTTAAGCCTGCCGCTCCCATATATATCCGGGCTTTTGCATACCTGTCCTTCAACAGCTACCTCTGTATGCTCTGATTCATGGCTTATATCTTTAACAAAAACAGGCTCATGGTATACATCGTAATCCCGTGGGTATAACCCCACGAGATCCGATACTGTGTATACCGAAAGCCTGTTAAAATTCTCAGCTGTCTTAGCGCCGATTCCCTTTAATTCTGTTATATTCATAATTCTTACTCAACAGATACAATATAATAATAAACCGGCTGTCCACCAAACTGAAGTTCAACATCTACATCAGGGAACTTTTCTTCAATCTTAGAAACAACTGCCTCGGCAGCAGCTTCTTCAACATCAGCTCCATAGTAAACACTTATAAGTTCAGCTTCATCCGACATCATTGACTCAATCATCTCAAGAAAAGTCTCATCCATATCAGTACCAACTGCAGCAAGTCCCTTATCACCTAATCCAAGATAATTATTCTTCTTAATCTCCTTGCCGTCAATTGATGTATCTCTTACAGCATAAGTAAGCTGTCCAGACTTAACTGTTGAAAGACTGTCTGTCATCGCATCACCATTATCCTTAGCACTGCGTGTTGTCTCAAAGTTAATCATAGCTGTAATTCCCTGTGGTACTGTCTTAGTAGGGATAACAATAAGTTCCTTGTCTTCAACAATTGATGCTGCCTGGTTAGCTGCAAGAATAATATTGCTGTTATTAGGAAGAACATATATTGTCTTGGCATTAATCTTATCTGCTGCATTAAGGATATCCTCTGTCGAAGGGTTCATTGTCTGGCCGCCTTCAATAACTTCATCAACACCAAGTCCCTTAAAAATCTCTGCGATTCCGCTTCCCGGTGCAATTGTGATAAATCCAAAATCCTTAGCTGGCTCAGCTTTTTTCTGTTCAGCTTCAGAATTTTTCTCCATAGCCTGCTTAGCTGCTGCCGCCTGCAGTTCTGACTGTGCAACAACCTTCTGGTTATGCTCCTCTCGCATATTATCGACCTTCATCTTAGTAAGCTGACCATATTCCAAGGCCTTCTCAAATGCCTGACCTGGATGGTTAGTATGCACATGAACCTTAACAATATCATCAAGAGCAACACATACTATAGAATCACCTATTGATGTAAGGAATGCTTTGAAGTCTGCTTCAGTCTTCTCATCAAATTCCTTATCAAGCATAATTATGAACTCGGTGCAATAACCGAACTTTATATCTACATTCTCTACAGCAGCTCCCTTTCCCGAGCCTGGAACTGTCTGCTCAGTGGATGGCTTACTCTCTGTTATAGAAAAATCTGTAACCTTTCCTGTAAGTGCATCATACATTCCCTTAAGAACAACAACAAGTCCCTGTCCGCCTGAATCCACAACTCCCGCTTCTTTAAGGACAGGAAGCATATCAGGTGTCTTAGAAAGTACATATTCAGCATGTTCAATAATTATACGCATAGCCTCTTCAATATCATCTGTCTGTGATGCAATCTCAGCAGCCTTATCAGAAATACCCTTAGCAACTGTAAGGATTGTTCCTTCCTTTGGCTTCATAACTGCCTTATATGCTGTCTCTGTAGCTCTGCTTGTTGCAAGTGCAAGTGTCTCAACAGTAATTTCAGTTACGCCCTTCATCTCTTTAGTAAAGCCTCTTAAGAGCTGTGATAAGATAACGCCTGAGTTACCTCTTGCACCTCTTAACGAGCCTGATGATATAGCCTTAGAAAGATTCTCCATATTAGGGTTAGCAATAGAACTTACTTCCTTAGCTGCTGACATAATAGTAAGAGTCATGTTAGTACCTGTATCACCATCTGGAACAGGGAAAACATTAAGGTCATTAATCCATTCTTTCTTAGACTCAAGGTTTTTAGCTCCTGCAAGAAACATCTTCTGCACAAGTGCTGCATCTATTGTATTAGTTGCCACGATTATCCTCCATTCTGCAATTAAGCATTATAACAATATTTCAATTAATCAATTACTCTTACGCCTTCAACATATATGTTGATTTTCTTAATCTCAAGGCCGGTAAATTCTGACACTTTATACTTAACATTCTCAATAAGATTATCTGCTACTGCAGCAATGCTTACACCATAAGATATAATAACATGAAAATCAATCTCAATAAGATTATTCTCATCTATAACCACACTGATTCCTCTTGTAAGGCTGTCTCCTTTAAGAAGCTTAACAAGTCCGTCTTTCATGCTGACAGCAGCCATACCCACAATTCCAAAGCACTCAACTGCTGTAGAACCTGCGTACTGTGCAATAACTTCCGAATCAATCGAAACTTTTCCAAGTTTATTCTCCAAAGTTCCCTTCATAGATAGTCCTCCAATACTGCGGCTTGTATTTGTTAACACCCGTAATACGGATGCAAGTTTCGCGCAGTCAAACTTTACATAAAAATATGTATATAAATAGCACAAATATTATACTATCTTTCTACAGAAAAATAAACACATTTTCGAATTCTTTATTAAACTTTGATTATCAAATGAATGTCCAAAAAATAAAGTGAATCGCGTTTTGCGCAATTCACCTTAATATACTGGTATTAACTTTAAAGCTCATAGATTATGCACGCTCAACTAAACCAGAACGTAAGCATGAAGTACAAACATACATCTTCTTAGCATTTCCGTTAACCTTTACTTTAACAGACTTAACATTAGCATTCCAAACTTTATTAGATCTTCTATGAGAATGACTCACTGCATTACCAAAGTGAGGACCTTTTTCGCAAATTGCACACTTAGCCATTTCAATAACACCTCCTTACCGGTATTGGGTAATTTACCCACAACAGAAATTATTGTATCAGATAAAAAAATATTTTGCAACACATTTTTCAAGAATTTTCTTCAAAATTCTCTCAAAAGCACAACATATTGTTCTGATTACTGGCAGAACATATTATAACCCACAACAATCAATGTAATTATTATGCATACGCACAAGAATACATTATCCATTATAAACAGTGTTATTATCATTCCAACAGCAATCCAGAAGAATATAAATCCAAGCAGTCTGCACATATATATACTTCCTTAATAAGTATGTTATATAATATGCACATTACATATGTTTATGAAAAACTACTCTGCTGCATCTTCAATAGCTTCATCAATATCTGCATCAGTTACAACCTTTTCATCCTTACCCTTGAATTTGTCAATAACATCAGGAATCATATCAAGAATCTTAGTTACAGTATCCTGATTCTTAATATTAACAAGCTTGGTTGCACCATTCTGAATAACTAAAACCGCGCTCGGTGTAACCTTTCCGGTCATTCCACCACCGGCATTATTCTTCTTATCCCCTGCAAACGCTCCTGCTCCAACTCCAAACGAAACATCAACAAGTGGAAGGATAATTGTATCCTTAACCGTAACCGCATCACCAACAACTGTCTTAGCTGATATAAATGCATCCATTCCCTTAAAAAGTGATGCAACTGTTGAATCAAAATTATTCTCTGCCATAAAATCCCTCCTTGTTTTGCGAAGCAAAATCCGAATCCTATGATGAGGAGAGGGATTTTGACCTCCTTGTTTTGCGAAGTACTGTTAACATTATAACATAACCTTCTCTATCTGGAAATAAACTTTTTAAACTGTTCATTTCTATACACTCTTAACGCTATCACAAGCACTGAAAATATACGTATATTTCCTTTCAGTAATATACTGCCCTCTTTAATATTCTCACCAAATACCGGTTCTAAAGAAAGGTCAACTCCTGACATACCATAAAAGATTGATATATAAGCAAGCACTTTGCCCATTGTCGCCGGGTCTTCAAATCCAAGTCTTGCATTAATTCTGTATTTCTTAGGTCTAATAACCTTAATAAGTTTCTTTAACTGTTCCACAAAAAAATGAAAAAGTGCCTTATTATCCTCATCTGTCACAAATTCTTTTGCCTTCTTCACTTTTTCTTTAAGCTTGTCAGCCGCTCCGGAAACCTTTTTTACTGTATCCTTTACAAGGTTTATTATCTCTTTAATCTTTGTATATATTACAAAGCATTTATCCTTAACTTTATCAAAGAAGTTCTTATTCTGTGTGGTCTTAGATTCATCTTCTGATACAGTCTCTTTAAGACTCTCTGCAGACTCTTTAATATCTTCCACATTTTTCTTAACAGCCTGTGTATCTTCTTTAGTGTCACTCACAACCTCAGCCATCTTAATCTGTGGTTTTTTCTCATTTTCCGTAAGCTTCTTGGCTTCATCGTCGTTTACAGAAAAAATATTTTCTTCTGAGTGTTTTGTTTTTTTCTTCTTTGATGTCCTATGTTTTGAAGTTTTTTCTTTTTTTTGATTATTACTGTAAATTGTAATAAAAAGTGCCTTGGCTTTAATTGCAAGTTCTTCATCATACGAAACAAGCACCCTTAATATTCCAAGCCATGACAATTTCGCATGTGCCTTGAACTTACCATGATAATCAGCATCAGCCTTATATCTTACCGGCACAAAAAGAACTGCTGCCACAACAATTATTACAAGTCCTAAAATACACGCGATAACTATGCCTGTTATCTTAAGTATAAGCAATAAAACATGCAGCATAGCCCCACCTTTCCAGCAGCATGTCAGCTGCCCTTCCTTAATTCTGTGCCAAACCTAAGATAACCAGCGACATCAACGCCTCCTGTATGGGAATATGTGTCGTCAACTATGCATCTTACCAGTTCAAGTGCCTCATCCCTGCCCTTCGCAAGACCTACAACATACACTTTATCTCTGTATGATTTATTCTTAAAATGTGGCTGTTTCAGCATATTAGCTGAATAAACATCAAGAATATTATCAGGATTGACAGAAATTGCAACAATATAAGTATCTATGGTAAATCTGCTCTTTCTGATAAGACCAAATGTTTTGTATTTTGCTTTTCTTGCGTTATCCCCAAGATAAAGATATCTATACCACTTCAACTTAACATCCCCCAAAAAACTTAAACTTCTCATATGCACATCAGCACATTTGCATTAGTTATCACTTATCATTGTCTTAATAATCTCAACAACTGCCTTCTGCTCTGCATCATCATTGCACTGCATAAGAGAATTATTAATATAAGCCTGTATCTCTTCCGTATTGTTAAAGAATACCGGAAGACTTGAAAGCACTGATGCCATAACAGCTCTCTTAACCATTACATTCATGTTTTTAAAACTGTCGTCAAGTTCCTTAATAAGCTTTTCTGCCGTCTCATCAGCATAAGAATTATCAGGAATCTCAGCAAATACCTCTGATTCAAGTTTAACAAAATCACTGCCTGACTGTAACTTAAGTGTTTTAGACAAAGCATTATATGCAGATAAAAGCTCATATTCCTTAAGCTCATCCACAAAGTTAGCAAGGCTGTATTCTATTGCATAATCACCAGATGATACTGCCTCAAGAATTCTTTCCTGTTTTCCTTCAAATGCAGCAAAATCTTCTGAAATATCTTCAAATCTTTCACCCGTAACATAAGCATTTCTCGTCTTACTTAAAACATTCTTGGCATTCTCTATCTCTTCTATTCTGTCAAGCGTATTTCTTCTTGTAAGGACAACTGTGAGTGCATCATTAACAACCTGTGTAAGAAGCACATATACATCAGCATAATCTGTCATCTTCTCAGTTGCAATATCAAGTGCTCCTTTGAGTCTTACATATTCGTCTTTATCAATATTTCTGTAATCAGCCCCTGCAAGTGTGTTATATATATCATAGACATCCGGGAACTTATCAAATCCCGCCTCACCTGAGAGCATCGCACTTGTGCTTAAAGTGTAATAGAAATCATCTATCGAATCCTTTCCAGCACCATGATACAGTGTAAATGCATCTCTGATATGCTCAAAGAATCTGTCCTTTAACATTCTTACAGGAAGCTGTCCTACTATCTCTGAAATCTTGCCATTAATAACAACATTATCCTTATCAGACAATATATAATGCATAATCTCATTAGTCATATAGGTATTATAGTAGTCGTAATCCAGTTCACCCTCGTTAAATCTGTACTCAACTCTGTTAAGTACATGTTCATATATTCTTAATCTGTCAACATAAGCTGTTATAACTTCCATAATCTCAATAATCTGTTCACGGAATGAATTGAGTTCGTTGAATGCCTCATAATCATCACATTCATCATTCTCCACGAAACGCTCCACAAGCTCATTAAGTCTGTTAATCATGTTAAGAAGGTCTTTATCATTCTGTAAATCTCTTGCAATATCAAGTACAGTATAATAATTCATGGACATTTTGATAAATCCAAGTCCATTATACATGGAACACATTCCATTACCATACTTTAAAAGATTTTCTGAAAGATTCTTTCCCTTTGTAATTTCGCCTGCTATATAACCTAAATTCTTCAATATATCAAACCTCGTTTATTTTAAATTCAACTTATCCAACGCATCACAGAAATCAAATGTAGCATAGTAATCCTTTATTGTCTCTGCTCGTCTGATCATCTGAACACTGCCATCTTCCTTAAGAAGAAGCTCTGCTGATCTTAACTTTCCATTATACTGGTATCCCATAGAAAAACCATGTGCTCCTGTATCATGGATAATAAGATAATCGCCCATATCAATCTTAGGAAGCATTCTGTCAATTGCGAACTTATCACTGTTCTCACATAAAGAACCTGTGACATCATACTTGTGGTCGCAAGGTGCATCCTCTTTACCTGCAACAGTAATATGATGATATGCACCATAGATTGCCGGACGCATAAGGTTAGATGCACATGCATCAACTCCGATGTATTCCTTATAGATATGCTTCTCATGAATTGCCTTAGTTACAAGACAGCCATATGGAGCAAGCATAAATCTTCCAAGCTCTGTATAGATTGCAACATCACCCATTCCGGCCGCACCAAGAACCTCATCATATACCTTGTGTACTCCTTCACCGATAACTGCAATATCGTTAGGCTCCTGATCTGGCTTGTAAGCAACACCAACACCGCCTGAAAGATTTACAAATTTAATATCTGCACCTGTTTTGTCTCTTAACTCAACTGCAAGCTCGAATAAAATCTTAGCAAGTGTTGGATAATATTCATTAGATACTGTATTACTTGCAAGGAATGAATGGATACCAAAATGCTTAACCCCCTTGCTCTTTAATATCTTAAATGCTTCAATAATCTGGTCATGTGTCATACCATATTTGGCATCACCTGGATTATCCATAATAGATGTTCCAAGCTGGAAATATCCGCCCGGATTGTAACGGCAGCTCATTGTTTCAGGAAACTTACCGTCTAATATCTTATCAAGAAACTCAATATGAGTAATATCATCAAGATTGATAGTAGCACCTATCTCATTAGCATATGCATACTCTTCTGCTGGAGTATCATTAGATGAGAACATAATCTCTTCCGGCTTATAATCAAGCGCATAGCCCATCATAAGCTCTGCCATAGATGCACAGTCAACACCGCAGCCATAATCCTTTAATATCTTTAAAATATATGGATTAGGAGTAGCCTTCACAGCAAAATACTCTCTATAACCTTTATTCCATGAGAATGCTTCCTTTAATCTCTTAGCGTTCTCTCTGATTCCCTTCTCATCATAGAGATGATAAGGAGTCGGATATGTTTTGTCGATTTCCTTAAGCTGTTCAAGTGTAACAAATGTCTTTTTCTTACTCATTATCTTCCTCGTTTCTGTGCTGAATTTCTAAAAATCTTTCGCAAGCCCACGTATACAGCACCAACGCATAGTCAGGCCACTGTAAGAAATCCTATATTATGCAGAAATATTTGTCAAGTTTTTAGTATGATATGTCTGCAAAAAATAAGAAGCCACTAAAGGCTTCTTATCAATTAATGAAATTATAAATTAATACATCCCTTAAATGCATCAGGTGCAACTGTTACATTCTTTCCATAGTCCGCTTCTTTAAGACTAAGGCAATTAATGAATGCTTCATTTTCAATTGATTTAAGGGACTTTGGAAACTCAACTTTCTCAAGTCTCCTGCAGTTTTCAAAAGCATTAGGTGCTATTACCTCTACCCCTTCTGGAAATGCAACCTCTACAATATCATCTCTGTTAGAAAAAATCCCTTCTGTTATTCTTGTAAAATCTGACATATCAATCTCTTTAAATGTTCTGTTGTACAATGTCACTTTAATTCGGCTACCACTCATATCATTCCCCTCTTTCCTGTTAGTCCGGATTACTGTTCCAAAAGCTTAATAACAAGTGGACTTATCATAGATGCCTGTGCCTGATATACTGACTGTGGATCATTCTTATATACATTATCATAAGGCATTCTGTTAATAAGCTGAACATTTGCCTCTATCTGTCCATAATATGTCCCAGTCTTTATGTACTGCTGTTCATCACTGCTATTATTAATAATATCCGTTCCTGTTACACCAATTCTTTCTGAACCGGTTCCTGTGACTATATTATACAATTCTGCAGCTAAATTGTCACCTTTATCTGCAGATATTGCCGAAAATAATTTAGCAAGGATATCCTTATATGTTTCACATACATACAGATACTCCTCATAACTTATAAGCGAACTGTTATCCTGTTCCTTATAACTGCTTCCTGTCCTTTCAGTCGCTGTATGTTTACTGGCATAATTCCCTGTAATTGTATCAGGAGCATTCACATCAGAAGCTGAAGTAAAATCTGTAGCATATGCACCATCAACGGTTGTTGAGTCGTTAGCAAGTACACCACCTAATATATCATTAATCTTACTGATATAATTAAGTGTTTCATCATACGGAGGCACTCCTCCATACTTCTGTACTGAACCACTGCCAGCATTATATGCTGCAAGAGCAAGCGTAGCATTACCATCATAACTGTCTAACAGCTCTGATAACATCTGTGCACCGGCATATACATTCTGTCTGGCATCAAAAGGATCCGTAACACCATAGCTTTCTGCCGTATATGGCATAAGTTGCATTATTCCCTGTGCTCCGCAATACGATACAGCATCCGGATCAAACCCTGATTCTGCCTGTGCTACAGCTTTAAGAAAATTCTCATTGATTCCAAATTCTTTTGCTGCTCCGGCAAAAATATTCTCAAGAGAATCATCCACAGTAATATTATTATATATTTTATCAAAATCAGTCCCACCAGAATTAACATATGTCTGGTTATTAACAAGATATATGTCACCATCTGACGGAGTGATATAGTTAACAGTATTCATCATCATTCCTCATAATCATGCAATTAATCACTAAACAATATTATACATTCTCACAACTTCAATATCAATAGCCGAAATATGTATCAAACACAGCTTTTGCTACCACCTGTGCACTTGACACACCAGAATAACCCCCTTCCAGAATCACACATACTGCTATCTGGGGATTATCATAAGGTGCAAAGCCCGTAAACCAGCTATGATATCTATCAGAGTCATCATACTGTGCCGAACCGGTCTTTCCTGCTGCTTCATATGATGAATATTTCATAGAATTTCCTGTACCAGAAGTTATTACCTCTCTCATGCATTCTGTAAGGTATTCTGCCTCTTCTGCTGACATCACAGTTCCTGCCTCTGCTGGCTTATTCTTAACAACCGTTCTCCCCTCACTGTCACTTATACTGTCAACAATATAAGGAGTCATCATAACGCCATCATTAGCAACACTAGCCGCTATCATCATATTGTGAAGCGGTGTCATCATCGTCCTTCCCTGACCGATACCGGTCTCCTGCATCTCACTTATCGAAGAATCCTGTGTTACAGCCATTGTACTCTTAGAATACTCAAACCCTACAGGAAGATTAGAATTAAATAATAATGTACTGCACAGATTCATGAAAGATGTCTTATTAAGTCCTGCTCCAATCGTAGAAAATGCAGAATTGCAGGAATTAGCAAATGCTTTTCTTAAATCCTGATATCCATGTGCCGTATGATCAAAGCATGCAATAGTAGTTCCACCAGATATATATGCCTGTCCATCGCAATTATATGAATAATTATAATAATCATTCTGATTCTGCCTTATATATGCAAGAGCAGTAATTATCTTGAATGTTGAACCAGGTGGATATAGCCCTTGCGTTGCCCTGTTTAAAAGCACCGAATCCGCACTATCATAAGTAATCCACTCATCATAATCGGTATTCACTGCATTTGCATCAAATGATGGATTCGATACCATTGCAAGAATCTTACCCGTAGCAGGTTCCATCGCTATAACTGCACCTTTATTATTACCAAGTGCTTTATATGCCGCTTTAGTAAGTTCAACATTAAGTGTTGTTGTAACATTATGCCCCTTTGCTTTTCCTCCAGACAGGTCATTACCAATCTGATCAAGCACATTATCTGTCTCACTTAAAAGAAAATAATTCTGAGACTGTTCTATTCCTGTCTTCATCCCTGTAAGAGAAGTAAATCCAACCGAATGACAGAACAGATTATCATAAGGATAATAACGTGTTTCATTGCCATCCTCATCCGTAAGCGTTGTTGCAAGTGCATCTCCGTCATCTGCTAATATATCACCTCTTACAACCTTGCTTTCCTGATTGTCTACTCTTTTATTGTAAGGATTATTCACAATTGTTCCTGCATCTTTTACATTAAATATACACAGATACACAATAGTTGCAAGAAAAAGTCCTACAAAAAAGAATGCAATTATATTAGTCTCTTTATTTCGCAGATTCTTCTTTTCATTATCAACTATATCACTTTGTATGTTTTGTTTTTTTCTTCGTCTGTCCTGTTTTTTGTTTTCTGCCATCTTTCCTGTCACCTTCATCCTGTCTCATATTGTACATTCCATTAATAAGAGCAAACATTATAAGCGAGCTTAATATAGAGCTTCCACCGTAACTTACAAAAGGAAGTGTAACACCTGTCATCGGTATAAACTTAATTGCACCTCCCACAGTTAAGAACACCTGAACCCCATATGTAACCCCAAGTCCTACAGCTACAAGACGATAAAAAAGTGTCTTACATCTTGAAGCTATATTCATCATAAGAATAAGATTATTAAGGCACACTAAGAATAGAGCTATTGAAAATATGAGTCCAAATTCTTCAGATATAGCAGAAAACATAAAATCTTTCTCTGCTACAGGTATCTTATCAGGCATACCCTGACATAATCCATATCCAAACCACGATCCCATACCAATTGCAAAAAGAGACTGACATATCTGATATCCGCTAGTATCAATATATTCCCACGGATTACGCCATACAATAACTCTCGCCCTCACATGTGCAAAAAGCTTATATGCAATAACAGATGCACCCACTCCGGCAAGCAGCCCTGCCCCGGCATATGAAAGCTTCCTTGTTGCTATATAAAGCATTGCGATATATACTACAAAAAATATAAGTGCCGCACCAAGGTCCGTTGAAAGCACAAGTATAATAACATGAAGTGCTGCAAATACTGTAACAATACATGTCTGTTTAAATGTTGTTGATTTATTAAACATTGAAGCAACAAACATAACATACAAAATCTTAACAAACTCTGCCGGCTGTACAGAAAATGCTCCTATGCTTAATGTAAGATTGGCTCCATACACCTTATTTCCTAATAAAACAGCACACAAAAGCACAAGTCCTGTAATACAGTATATCCATCCAAAGTTTCTGAAACTCTTAACTGATTTGATAAGCCATGGAACAAGAAACATAATAACCGTTCCAAGCACAGCAATAACAAACTGTTTAACACATTTGTCAAAATTAAGCCTTGCTATCATGATAAATCCAACTGACATCAGCATACACATATTATTAACAAGAAGCCTTGAAGCCTTTGGATACAATATGTAATAAAACGCAATGAATACTATAAGATATATAAGCTGCACAAAATAAAAGCCTATATATCTAGTCTCACCCTTCATAAGATACAACACATAATATCCAAGGAAATGTATCGCAAATATTATAATATACTGCTGGATATATATTCCTTTTCTCTTTTCTTCCTTATGGATTATTGCTCCTCTGTAAGCAGAAAGAACATAAAACGCCATCAGAAAAGCAAATATGTATTTTGTAAGTTCAATAAAAACTGACTGCATAGCAATCTCCTTTATTCAAGTCACTTAATCTTAGTCGATTGCCTGATGAAAATGTCCTGTAGTACCACCACTCACTCCATCAGTCATAACTAATTGTATATCATCTGCTTCACTTTCGTCAAATTCATAACGAATTACACACACACCGCATTCTTCGGGATTTTCTTTTGTAAGATTGAGTTTTTCTCCATTCATTACAGAATAACAGAATTCACACATACTTTCCACCGTATAAGAGCTGCCCTTCGGCCCTGTAATATTAATGCTGCCCCAGCTTCCGTCACATCTTCCGTAAGTTCTTCTCACACACTGTTCAGATACCATAAGAGGCACATTCCCATATACAACAAGTTCAGTGTCACTTCCAATTACAGGCTTCATCTCCTTATCTGTAAGTTCAAGCGGCAGTGTCATTCTGTCAAGAATAACCCCGGCATTGCTGCACAGCCTTCTTAATTCATCTTTTGCAAATGTATTAAATATATATATGCTGCTGTCCGTAATAATATGCACCTTGTCAGATAATTTTTTCCAGTTGTCACTTCCAAGAAAACCAATCTGCTCAATATTACGGCATACAAACCTGTCTATGCCACAGTCAGAAGCTTTCTCACACAAGTACTTAAACTTATCATATTTCTCTGCCTTAAGAATATGTGGAAGGAACATATATACATATATTCCATGTGACTGACAGTGCTTTACAGCCTCTTTTAATGAATTCTCATCATTCATATAAAACATCTTATAATCAAGATAAATGCTTTCAACACCTGAAACTGATGCTGCTTTCTTTACCTGCGCTATATCATGAAGGTATGCAGCTTTTCTTACCTGATAATTATTATCATCAGCTTCTTTCTTGTCGTCAGGCTCTGCACATTCAGGCTTATTATAAGTTCTTACAAGACTGTGCTTTAAATGTGTTTCAAGCTGTTCAAGTACATTTCTTCTTAATTCTTTAATCCAGCCGACAGGCACAAACACACCATCATCAAGCTGCACTTCTGCATCTTCCACCACAAAACATGTATCGCCGGTTTTCTTTAAATTCTTAACCAGTTCCTCCTCTGAGGCCGGACGGCTCTGTGCTTCGGTAACTATCTCTCCTGTACATGTCTTTTCAATTCCATCATACATTACTGTAAGTGATATATTTTCATTCTTTCTTACAACAAGCCTCATATCTACATGAAGCTTAGGTGTTATTCCGACATAATTGTCCGCTACATATGCCTTAATCTTAGCATTATTCATTCTGTTGACAATTCTTCCCTCATACAGCGGGTATTTCTTAGGAAGATTAACAACCAAGGTCTGTCCTGCTGCCACATCAGCTCCGCTCTCAAATGAATGCTCTTTATCAATCTCAAAGACATCGCCTCTGTTCACATTCTTTAATGCCTTAAATGTAATTCTTCCTGCCTTGTTAGATACTACCTTAAGGCACTCCGTTCCCATATGGTTAGGACGCCCCAGTGACATCATCTTCTTTCCCTTGACGCTGTCATAATAGCCTGTAGTAAATGCACCTCTGTTATATATATCTGAAAGGTCATCAATATCCTTCTTATCTACCTTGAAGCCTTTTCGTCCCCTCTCAAGATACATATCAACATATTTACGGTAAATATGCGTTACCATAGCCGCATATGTGACATTCTTCATACGGCCTTCAATTTTCAGAGAATACACTCCACTTTCTATAACATCAGGAAGTATCTGTAATGCACACATATCCTTAGGGCTTAATGCGTAACTGTTGTTTCTGTTATTAATCTTTTCGCCGTTATCATACACATCATAAGGCATCCTGCACGGCTGGGCACACCTTCCCCTGTTGCCGCTTCTTCCTCCGTTAAAGCTTGAAAGCAGGCATTGTCCCGAATAACAGTAACATAATGCTCCATGCACAAAGCTTTCTATCTCCACATCTAATCTCTCATGAAGCTGCTTTATTTCCTGCAGATTCATCTCTCTTGAAGTGACTATTCTTGTTGCACCAAGTTCCTTTAAAAGCCTGCTGCCATACACTCCGGTCTGTGTCATCTGTGTGCTTGCATGTATATCCATATCAGGAAAATGTTTTCTTATAAGGTTAAACACACCCATATCCTGTACAATCACTGCATCAAGACCTGCCTCATAGAATGGTATAAGATATTCTATAAGACTGTTCTCTATCTCTCTTGACTTAAGAAGAGTATTAACTGTCAGATAAACCTTTCTACCGAATAAATGTGCATATTCAATAGCACAAATAAGCTCTTCATCATTAAAATTATTGGCAAATGCCCTTGCTCCAAACATATTGCCTCCCAGGTATATGGCATCTGCCCCTGCCGCCACAACAGCTTTCATAATATCAAGTGAACCTGCTGGTGCTAAAACCTCCACCTGTGTTTTTCTCTTATCAACATTCATAGTTGTAACCGCCTTTAAATTAAATGGCTGCTGCAAATGCATTTGCAACAGCCGTTATTATTAATACCAGATAATCTTATGTAAATCACTTCTTAGAGTCATTCAGTTCTGTCTCTAACTTGACAATATTCTTCTGATACTTGTTAATCTCACTCTTTAATTCCTTAATCTCTTTTGCTGAACTTTCTGCCTTAATCTGTGCTGCAATAAGCTCATGCTTAAGGTCGTATATTTCCTTATCCTTGTTCTCAATATCTAATGAAAGACTGTCTGCCATCTTCTTAGCCTTGAAGTAATCATCTGCAATATTAAGATACATCATATCAGTTCTGAGCTCTGCTGACATTCGTCTGTAACTCTCTTCTTTATTAAATTCAGTTATCTTGTTATTAATGTATGATGCAACTCTCTGAAGATACTCCTCGCTTTCATATCCACCAAGCTTGATTACCTTACCTCCAAGAATTACTTCTGCTGTATTCTTTGATGACATAAGTCCCCTCCATATATGTAGAAATAAACATATTAAGTATATAATAAATACACTTACTATTCAACTCATAAAACACATTCTTTAGAATATTTTATGTTATTTTTGTTTGAATGGCCTGCCAAGATTATCATAAGCCGCTTTAGTTGCAACTCTTCCTCTTGGAGTTCTGTTAATATACCCGTTCTGTATAAGATATGGCTCATAAACATCTTCAAGAGTTCCTGAATCCTCACCGATTGATGCTGCCAGCGTCTCAATGCCAACAGGCCCGCCATCAAATTTATCAACTATTGTGGTAAGTATAACACGATCATTACGATCCAGTCCGTCTCTGTCAACATCTAACAGGTTAAGTGCATAATCAGCAACATCCTTATTGATATGTCCGTTATATTTAACCTGTGCAAAATCTCGCACTCTCTTTAAAAGTCTGTTGGCAAGTCTCGGTGTTCCTCTGGATCTTCTTGCAAGCTCATGTGCTCCGTCTGAGTCAATATCAACATTAAGCACATTGGCTGAACGGATAATGATTTTCTCAAGCTCCGGAACGGTATAGAATTCCATATGGCTTACAACACCGAATCTGTCTCTTAAAGGTGCTGATAAAAGTCCCGCTCTTGTTGTTGCCCCTATCAGAGTGAACTGTGGCAGATCAAGTCTTATAGACCTTGCTGTTGCACCCTTTCCAATCATAATATCAATCTTATAATCCTCCATTGCCGGATACAGCACTTCTTCAACCTGTCTGTTAAGTCTGTGAATCTCATCAACAAAGAGAATATCACCCTCACTCAAGTTGTTAAGTATAGCTGCCATATCTCCCGGCTTCTCGATTGCAGGACCGGATGTAACCTTGATATTAACCCCCATTTCATTAGCAATAATTCCTGCCAGAGTTGTCTTTCCAAGTCCCGGAGGTCCATAGAAAAGCACATGGTCAAGTGCCTCTCCTCTTTCCTTTGCTGCCTCAATATATACTTTAAGATTACTCTTAACCTTATTCTGTCCAACATAGTCATCAAGAGATAATGGTCTTAAGGAATTCTCAATACCATAATCTTCTTCAGTTATCTGTGTTGATATAATCCTCTTTTCCATATAGTCCCTCATTTCTCAAATACTATTCTGCTCTAGAATTTAGCCAGCTTCTTTAACGCTTCCTTAAGAACCGTCTCAGAATCCTTATTCTCTATATCTTCCACTTCCTTGACAGCAACAAGTGCATCTTTGCTTGAATATCCAAGTGATACAAGTGCCTCAACAGCGTCATTTCTTATCATCATGACATTACTTACATTACTGTTATTGTCTGCCTTTTTATTCTTAGAAAGTGCTGATTCAAATACTTCATCAAGCTTTAACTTATCCTTAAGCTCAATTATAATCTTCTGTGCTGTCTTAGGTCCGATACCAGGAAGTGCCTTGATTGCTGCCACATCATCAGCAAGAACTGCAAATCTTAAATCATCTGCTGTGATATTAGATAATGCACCAAGCGCTGCCTTAGGGCCAATACCATTGACACAGATAAGCATTTTAAACATGCTTAAATCATCTCTTGTAAGGAATCCGAACAGACTGCATTCATCTTCCTTGACATTCATATATGTATATATCTTAACCTCACTGCCAACTGATGGAAGCTCACCAGGAACTGAACCCGGAACATATATATTATATCCGATTCCATTGGCTTCCACAACGATTACATCTGGCAGGATTTCGGCAAGCTCACCTTTAATGTATGAAATCATTATCTACCCCCAAGACAGTAATTGATAAACTGCTGTGCTGTTCTTCCTGATATTCCACCATGTGAAAGTTCCCACTTGTTAGCCTCTGCCATAAGCTCTTCATCTGTCATCTTAACATTATTCTTCCTTGCAAGGCCAATAACAATATCAAAGAATTCTTTCTGTGATGGCTTAGAGTAGCTTATCTGGCATCCAAATCTGTTCACTAATGAAAGCTTCTCCTCAATAGTATCAGATCTGTGAAGACCGTTATTGCTTTCCATATCATTTCTGTCATTCCATGTTTCCTTGATAAGATGTCTTCTGTTAGATGTTGCATAGATAAGAATATTATCAGGCTTAGTCTCAACACCACCTTCAATTACAGCCTTTAAGAACTTGTATTCAATCTCGAATTCCTCGAAAGATAAATCATCCATATATATTATGAACTTGTAATTTCTGTTCTTAATGCTTGCTATAACATTAGATAAATCCTTGAACTGATGTTTGTATATCTCTATCATTCTAAGACCCTGGTCATAATATTCATTGACAATAGCCTTGATAGAAGTTGACTTACCTGTTCCGCTGTCACCGAAAAGAAGCGCATTATTAGCTTTTCTTCCCTGAACAAATGCCTCTGTATTCTCCACAAGCTTCTTCTTCTGGATTTCATAACCTATAAGATCATCTAACATAACCTTATCCATATTGTTAATTGGTGTAAATGTAACGCCATTATCACCGCCTATTACTCTGAATGCTTTATTAAGTCCGAACATTCCTACACCATATGCTTTATAGAAATCAGTAACATAATTAAAGAACTCATTCTCGTCCTTTGCTGTCTCAAGCTTAAGGCTTAAAGCCTGTACCTTCTCACTTACATTCTTATTGTACATAAGCTCTTTCTTAACAATTGCCTTGTAATCAGATATAAGTGAAAAACAGTTGATTCCAAGTGCAGCCTCAATAGGTCTGAAATCATAATTAAACAGATTCATAAACACCTTGAAGTCGTTCTTAGCAAATTCATTAACGCTTCCATCATTAGCACCTACCTTTTCACATGTAAGGCTGAATGGATTCTCATTAGTTATAAGATAGAATGTAAGGTAATTATGCCATAAATTCTTATCAAAGCCATAATCTGTGGCAACCTCCAATATTCTCTTAATCTGCTCATATATATCACTTATAAGCTTGTCAGGAGTCTCCTCATCCCTGTCAAATTTTTTGAAAATATCGGACATTTTCATAAGAATAGTGTCCTCATGATTACCATATATAATAAGTTTCGCAACTTCTCTGTACATTATTATTCCCTCTTCTTTCTCTTATTAATTACAAACTGCATGGCAAAGATGGCCACACCTGCAAGTGACACCAACGCTCCCTCTTTAAGAAGCGGCGTAGAATACTTAAGTGTTACATTATGCGTTCCACTCGTAAGATATACAGCCATATACTGACCATTAGCATTATATAGCTTTTGTCTTTCCCCGTCTACATATACCTTCCAGCCCTTTGAATAAGGGATTGTAAGACACAGATATTTATTACGGTCAAGTGTTATCTGTCCTGTAACCTTATTATTTCCAAGCTCTACATCTGTTAATACATTTTCTTTAAGTGTATTAATCTCGTCAGTGTAACTGTCCATCGGCTGGCATACAATCTGTATGTCATCATAAGAATACACACCAATCTTCTGGAAAGTCACTGTAACTGATGTAACATTTTCTTCCGAATAGCCCATATTCACACTGAAATCATGCTGGTTACTATAATAGCTGTAATCAGATGTAAAGTAATTCATTGACTTGGTTACTCCTGTATCAGTCGTAATCCCAAGCTTAACACTGCTTGTAGACTGTGTCCAGTATATGAAATTCTTAAATATCTTCTTCTTTTCATTATGTGAAAGCTCTTTCCAGTCTGACTTAGAGTATAAGTCTAACGGGTCAAACTTTTTCTTTCCAAAATACAGCTGGAACTGTGCCGCTCCTTCATAGTCAAGACCATTAATATTAAAGTAAGTCTCGCCTGCACCACTGCCTGTAAAGTTAAATGTTACCCTGGCACCTGCCTTAGTTACTGCAAATGTATTGTCAGTACACTGTACTTCTTTGGCATCATAATTCATTGTATAATCTTTAATCTGGCTGTCATAACTTAAATCTTTAACAGATACCCTGTCAGGAAGCGCCTCCCTGGTATCCTTCCCACTCCTGTCAATAACAACAGCCTGAAGCATTGCTTTCTGCTTATCAACTGCACTTAAGCCCTCCCATTCATTCTTATTAACAGCCTTGTCATAAGTAAATCCTAACGGAAGTGCATTGTCGTTATTATACATTACATAATCATCATTTTCTGATTCATAAGCAAATCCATATGGAACAAGTCCGCCGGTCTTACTCACCAGATACTTTGAGGCAGATGACAATGTTATAAGAGATGACCTGTCATCATAGCCTGTGTATTTGTGCGGAAGCAGCGTATCAAGCCTGATTGCACAATCATATCTGAACTTCGATACATACGGATTAGTAAGTGTCCAGTACAGATTAGAGGATGATATTCCTGTTATGCAGTTCATATTGTACGAAAGTCCAGAGCCTGAATATCTGATAAAATCTGTATCTTCAGCATCTTTACTTATAAGCTCCTTCTCGCTTCCAAACACATCTTCCTGTGCCATTTTAACGCTTATGCACTGTGCCGCATAATTTTCCCCAAATGAAGCATTTTTCCATATACCATTAGCTAATGCCGCCAGCATAACCGCTACTGTCACCATCATGCATCTGTTATATTCATTAACATTCTTTATGCTAAGTCCAATTAGCAATATTACTCCAATTGCAACTGCACTTATAAGCTTGCCATTTCTTGAATACTTTACGCACATACATACCACAAAATATATTGTAAGTGCAATTCCAATAAAGCGGATTTCTTTTCTTTCCAGTGTTATAAGACGCGGCATCATGCACACAAGTATATATGCACATAATAATGCAAATGAATATATCCACCTGTTACACATATATGAAAATCCGTTCATTGCCTGTCCGAAGAACGGTATACATATCATCACAGCACTTATAATAAAATAAGTCTTAAGCATTGTGTACTTACGTCTGCTCTTAAACATTAAAAGCACTGCAAGTAACACCGGCACTGCAAATCCCATGCATGTCCAGAAGTTATCACCCTCAACGATAAAAAGTCCCGGAAGCTTTGCATAGTATGAAAAAGGATATACCAGTCCCTTTTTATTAGGTGTATTAAATCTGCTGTCACTTAAGAAAACGTGAAGCACAGGCAGAAACACTATTGCCGCCATACACAGTCCTGTAACCGATGAAACTGCAAGTCTTAATATTCCTTTACCCCACATTTTTACATTCTTTCCATAACAGAATATGAATCTTACAATAACATATATAATTGTTGTGAACACAAGCATATAGAAGAAATAAAAATTACTCATTGCAGCAACAGCTACTGTTATTGTAAAGAGCCACATTTTCTTCTCTCTGATTATCTTCTCGACACCCAATATAAGCAGCGGATAATACAGAAGCGGGTTAAGAAAGAACGGATGTCTTACCGCATTGTATATTGCCCAGTAGCAGAATGCATAAGCTACTGCTCCTGGAAGGACATATCTTTTCTTATGTCCTGTATAAAAACACAGCATTGAAAATGCTATACCTGACAGATATATTCTTAAAAGAATCATTGCTTCATAGAATATATACATGTATTTTGCCGGAAAGAGAAAGCAGAAAAATGTAAATGGGTCGCCTATCACATAATAGTGAAATGTTCCTATAACATCACTTCCCTCACCTATTGCAAAATCCCACTGTGGTATTACAAACTGATGATTGATAAATATATTTTTAAAGAAATCCCTTAAATACTGTGAATAATATATGAGTGACTTATAATGCTGTTCCCAGCCATCAACCTCCCATATGAATGTCTTTCCAGTGAAAAAATAAAAAGAAAACACACCTATAGCAAGGATTGCAAAAATAACTGAATAAGCCAGAAAATATGTTGATTTTCTGGAATCAAGTCTTTTATAAAAATCTTGTAACTTCGATTTCATCTCTGCCATAGGTGTATCTTCTCTTTTCTTAAACTAGGAAACTGCCATAAGCATAAGCCTACGGCAGTTTCTTATTATAACTTATTGTGATTAAATTATCAATGAAGATGTATTATCTTCTTAGGGCACTTCTCAGCACACTTTCCACAACCTGTACACTTTGAATAATCAATATGTGCAATATTGTTTTCTACTGTAATAGCACCAAACTCACACTGCTTTGTACATAACATACATCCAATACATCCAACAGAGCATGCTGACATAACATCTTTACCCTTATCGTTAGATGAACAGTTAACTGTATAGTTACTCTTGTATGGTATGATTTCAATAAGGTGTCTTGGACATACAGCAACACATTTACCACATGCTTTACATTTGCCCTTATCTACTACAGCAATACCATTAACAATATGAATTGCATCAAAAGGACATGCCTTAACACATGAACCATATCCCATACATCCATATGTACATGCCTTAGAACCGCCGTTAGGAACAACGTTCATTGCTGTACAATCCATTGCACCTGAGTACACATAATTTTCTTTTGCTTTGTCGCAGTCACCAGCACATTTAACAAATGCTGTCATTCTTACTGATTCTCCAACTTCCTCACCCATGATTGCACCAATCTTTGATGCAACCGGTGCGCCACCAACTGGACATGCGTTAGCTGGAGCTTCTCCTGCGGCAATTGCCTTAGCAAGTGCATCACATCCTGCATATCCACAACCACCACAGTTGTTTCCAGGAAGCTCTGCTCTTACATCTATCTCTTTCTGATCTACTTCAACATAGAACTTCTTACCCATTACTCCGAGGAAAAGTCCGAGAAGAAGACCAGTGCAGCTTACAACAACTGCAGCAATAATTATACCTGACATCTTGTCGTCCTCCTCTTAAATAATACCTGAAAATCCAAAGAATGCGATAGCCATAAGTCCTGCAGTAAGTAATACAATAGGCATTCCCTTAAAGCTTTCCGGAACATCATTGAATTCGTTTCTTTCACGTATACCAGCCATGATTATGATTGCTATTGTAAAACCAACAGCTGTTCCTAATCCACTGACTACAGAATCTAAAAGCTTCTGACCAATATTAAGTCCTGCTGCTGTGTTATAGTTCTGTACGTTAGTAAGTGCAATACCAAGTACTGCACAGTTAGTTGTAATAAGTGGAAGGTATACACCAAGTGCTTCATAAAGAGATGGTGATGTCTTCTTTAAAAACATTTCAACAAACTGAACAAGTGCCGCAATTACAAGGATGAATACAATTGTATTCAGATATGTAAGCTTAAGCGGTGTAAGTATACAGTCATATATAAGACTGCAGACAGCTGATGAAATAGTGATAACGCCGATAACAGCGCCACCCATTCCTGCTGCTGTGTTTATCTTCTTAGAAACTCCAAGGAAAGGACACAAACCGAGGAACTGGCTTAAAACTACATTATTGACAATTGCTGTACTTACAGCTATCAATAATAACTGTGAAAAATATCCCATATTTACCTCCCTTAGTTATTCTTAGCCTCAGCCTTAGCTTCTTCTATCTCTTCTGTGTAGTCAGGAACTTCTGCAGGCTTCATGCCTTTCTTTCTCTTAATTCTGTTCATAATAGCAATCATGAATGCAAGAACAAAGAACGCTCCTGGTGCAAGGATAAAGATACTTGCTGGTGTGTAACCGATTGTTGAGAGATCAAATAATGCGTTAGTACCATCTGAGAAAATTGTACCTCCACCGATAAGCTCTCTTATTGCTCCAAGGATTGTAATAGCAATTGTGAATCCAAGTCCCATACCTATTCCGTCAAAGAATGAAGGAATTGGAGGGTTCTTAGAAGCATATGCTTCTGCACGTCCAAGGATGATACAGTTAACAACTATAAGAGGAATATATATTCCAAGTGAATCGTACAGACTTGGCAGGAAGCCCTGCATAAGGAACTGTACCATTGTAACAAATGATGCAACGACAACGATGAACGCTGGCATTCTTACACCATCTGGAATAGCCTTACGAAGTAATGAAATCATAAGGTTTGATAATGCAAGTACTACTGTAGAAGAAAGTCCCATACCTATACCATTGATTGCTGATGTAGTAACCGCAAGTGTAGGACACATACCAAGTGTAAGTACCAGGGTAGGATTCTCTTTAATAATACCATTATAAAGTCTTTCTATACATTTATTCAAAGTCCGCACCTCCCTAGTTTCCTGCCACAAGCTTGTAAACTGCAAGCGCATAATTTACACCCTTTGTGACTGATTTAGAAGTAATTGTAGAACCACCGATTGCATCAACATTAGCATTGCTTTCTGATGCTGAACCATCTGTTACTACTGAAAATGATGCAACTGCATCAGACTTAGCTGTAAACTGTGATGTAAATGATGGATCCTGTTTAGCTCTCATACCAAGACCAGCAGTTTCGCTGATTGAAAGGAATGATACTCCAAGTACCTTTCCATCTGTTGAAATACCAACTGTAAACTTGATATCTCCGCCGTAACCGTCACTATCTGTAACTGTTACAACATAACCTGCTGTCTCGCTGCCTTTCTTTCCTATAGCAACTTCATTGACCTTATCCTTAGAGAAGTCAATGTCTGATGAAGCATTAATATCATCATCAGAAGGAAGGGCATTTATTGTCTCGAAGCTGTCTGCCTCTGAAAGAACTGCTTTGTAAGCCTTTTCCTTGGCATTCTCGTTAGCCTTTGCAATAGGATCAAGTGTTATCTGATATACAACACCAAGAAGAATTCCGGCTACAAGTGTTATAGCAAATAAAACTAATGCATCTTTAACTATTTTCTTCATCTTATGCAGCCTCCTTTGCTTTCTTCTCTGGCTTCTTCTTACCAAATGACTTAGGAACTGTTACTCTCTCAATAAGAGGAACTAAGAGGTTACAGAAGATAATTGCATATGAAACGCCTTCTGCTGAACCACCATACATTCTGAAAATGAATGTAAGAAGACCTAAGCAGCAGCCAAATACAATTTTACCATTAGGTGTAATTGGTGAAGTTACATAATCTGTCGCCATGAAGATGGCACCAAGTAAAAGTCCACCACCACATACTTCCTCAAGCATGTAGATTACATCGAAATGATGTCCTGGTGCAAAAAGGAATATAAGCGCTGCAAATACACCTACATATATTACAGGTATTCTCCAGTTAATAACCTTTCTTGCAAGTAGGTAGATACCACCTAAAAGAAGACAGATTGCTGAAGTCTCACCGATAACACCACCTGTTGTACCAATAAACATCTTAGCTAATGAAACAACGCCTGTTGATTCTGCACCAGGCTTAAGGAGTGCAAGAGGTGTTGCTCCTGAATATGCGTCTAAAAATCCGTTAGATGTAACAAAATTAGTCATCGGGCCTGTATATGCAATAAGAAGGAAACATCTTGCTGCAAGAGCAGGGTTCATGAAGTTCTGTCCAAGTCCTCCAAAAAGCTGCTTAACTACGATAATTGCAAATACACATCCTACGATTTCAAAACCAACATTTAATGTTGATGGAATATTTAATGCAATAAGAAGACCTGTTACTGCTGCACTTAAATCTGTAACAGTAACTTTCTTATGCATGAAATACTGATATAATGCCTCACATGCTACACAAGTAACAATACCGATTACTATACGAAGCAGTGCATCGAGGCCAAAATTAACTATACCAAATATGCTGGCAGGAGTTAAAGCAATAAGAACATCTCTCATTATTGTCTGAGTAGTATTCCCGCTTCGCACATGAGGATTAGTCGATACATTAAAAATCTCACTCACTTTGATTGCCCACCTTTCTACTTCTTTCTTCTGTTAGCAAGTACTGTACTTCTCATAGCCTTAATCTGCTGTGTTAATGGTCTCTTGGCTGGACAGACATATGAACAGCTTCCGCACATTACACATTCCATACCATCGAACTTAGTAAAGCCTTCTTCATCATTACGAGATGCAAAACCGGCAAGTTTTGCTGGAAGAAGGTGTTCCGGACATGCCTCACCACATTTACCACATCTTATACATGCAGAAGACTCTATCTTAGATACGATATCATTCTGGAATACAAGAAGTGATGAACTTCCCTTAACAACAGGTACGTCAAGACTGTACATGGCAAATCCCATCATAGGACCACCGGAAATATATTTCTCAGGTTCTCCTACAGGACCACCGGCAGCATCAAGAAGCTGTCTGTAATTAGTTCCTAACCATACATAGAAGTTGCCAGGCTCTTTTACTCCATCGCCTGTTACAGTACATATTCTCTTAGTAAGAGGCTTACCTTCTATAACTGAAAGATAGATTGAGAATATTGTATCAACATTATGTACGATACAGCCTGCATCAGCTGGAAGCATGCTTGAATTAATAGCTCTTCCTGTTGTTGCATATATAAGACTACGCTCTCCTCCCTGTGGATACTTAGTCTTTAATGGCTTAACTTCAATATCAGGCTCAGAGGCTGTAGCTTCCTGCATGATTCTTATTGCCTCAGGCTTATTATCTTCAATACCGATAATTCCCTTAGCATGGTCAAATATCTTAAGAGCAATCTTAAGACCCATAACAACCTTGTCTGATTCTTCTAATAATCTTCTGTAATCAGATGTAAGGTAAGGCTCACACTCTGCTCCATTAACGATAATGTAATCTATGGCTTCAGGATTCTTTGGAGAGAGCTTAACATTAGTTGGGAAACCAGCTCCTCCCATACCTACAACACCAGCAGCCTTGATTCTTTCTAAGATAACGTCCTTAGTAAGATCCTCGAACTTCATAGGTGTATATTCAACTTCTTTGAATTCGCCATCATTCTCGATAATGATAGAATTGCACTTACCGCCTGTAGCCAATGTTCTTGGCTCAATAGCTTTAACAGTACCTGATACAGATGAATGAATGTTCGCAGAAACAAATCCACCTGCCTCGGCTATCAGCTGGCCTGCAAGGACATAGTCGCCCTTGGCAACAACTGGCTTAGCAGGTGCGCCGATGTGCTGTGAAAGCGGGAACACCATCTCTCCTACGGCTGGAAAGAGTTCTTTGATTGGTTTATCCTTAGAAAACTCTTTACCGTCATAAGGATGACATCCACCTTTAAATGTACACTTTCCCATGACATATTTCTCCTTATAAAGTTTTTATTAAATAGTATTTTATCTCAATAAATAGCAAAAATCTACTTTTTTTTGTGTATATATTCCTATATAATAAGAGAAAATGAGTACTTTTTTAACAATCGGTTTGTCTAATCAAACCTAAAAACGAGGATTTTTTATGATAACTATTAATGATACCCTGCACACAAACGCAGACACCGCAATGCTTAAAGCAATATGTCCGGATACCGACAGCATCTGCTTTTTTGATATAGAAACCACAGGATTTTCAAGAAATTATAATATAGTATACCTCATAGGCGCTGTATATTTCCGTAACGGAATATCGCATTATTTACAGTGGCTTGCAGAATCCGATTCCGATGAAGCTTATATTTTATCCGCATTTAATGATTTTCTAAAAGATTTTCATACATTAATACATTTTAACGGGGATGCCTTCGATATTCCTTTTATTACTGAGCGTGCAGCACATCTTAATGTTGCACTTGACCTTTCGCATCTTGAAAGCCTTGACTTATATAAAACTGCCAGAAAATGTAAATCTATTCTGTCACTTTCTGACTATAAGCAGAAAACTATTGAACATTTTCTTGGAATAGAACGTGAAGATATATATTCAGGCGGTGAACTAATTGATATATACAGAAAATTTGCAGCAAAACCTTCTGATACAGCACATAACGAATACAGGAAGCTTCTCCTTCTTCACAACCATGACGATATAGAAGGAATGCTAAGCCTGCTTCCACTTGTTTCCTATTATGCAATAATTATGAATTCTTACACTGTTGACAATACTGTCATTGATAAAGATACTGATTCCGATGGAAATGTGAGCCTTCGGCTGATTGCTGAATGTTCTCTGCCCGTAGGCGTACCCGTGGACAGACATATATGTATTGACAATATACATATTCTGATTAAGAACCGTACATTAACTCTTGTAATCCCGGTTATATCAGATACTTTGAAATATTTTTTTAAAGACTATAAGAATTATTATTATCTGACATCAGAAGACGAAGCCATTCACAAAAGCATTGCACAATATGTAGACAGTAATAACCGTGTTAAATGCTCTGCTTCTAACTGTTACACCAAAAAGACGGGCATCTTTCTTCCGCTCTATGATAATTGTGATTTAAACATATTTAAAAAAGATTATTCTGACCCGGAAAAATACTGCAACGCAGATGATATACTGTTAAAAAGCACTGACAATACAGAAAAATATATACATTCCGTTATAAATCATATATTTTCATAATTAAAAATGCGTAACCAGACTGATATTATTCCGGTTACGCATTTTATTAATTAGTCTTTCTGTAGAAGAAAAGATGGTCATAGCTGTATCCCATATCCCTATAACCGATTATCTGTTCAGTATTACCTACAAACAGACACCCATCAGTAACTAAAGATTTATTAAACTTCTCATATACATCTTTCTTGGCTTCTTCTGTAAAATATATAAGAACATTCCTGCACACAATAAGATGACAGCCTGTTGGATATGGATCCTTTAGAAGATTACTCTTCTTAAACTCAACACATCTTTTTATATCATCAGATATTTTATAAAACCTGTCGCCCATCTTTTCAAAATACTTATCCTGAAATTCCTTAGGAAGTCCCTTTATGCTGTTTTCACCATATACACCATCTTTAGCCTTCTCAAGAACCTGTTCATCAAGATCTGTCGCAATAATCTTAATATCCCTCATAGGTACTTTCTTTGCAAGCACCATAGCAAGTGAATATGGTTCATCACCAGTAGAACATGCCGCACTCCATACCTTAAGTCTTGGTCCGAACTTACTTATCAGATCCGGCAGTATAACATCCTCCAGTGTCTTCCACAGATTCGGATTTCTATAAAATTCAGATACATTAATCGTAATATAATTAACAAATTCTTCTCTTAACCCTGTATCTTCCTTTATTGCCTTACAATAACTATCGTAACCATCATACTTATGTCTTGCAATAAGTGTATCTATACGCCTCTTCATCTGTTTTTCCTTATATGCATTAAGGTCAATAGTTGTAAGACTCAGGATAAATTTCTTAAAATCCTCATAATCTTTAATCATAATCCCTCTTTTCTACATCGTTCCACGAAACAAATGTAATGTAAATTATTCTTAATTCTGTTATAATTCTATCATATTTTCAAAAAACCTGAAAGGATTATTTATAAACTAATGGATAATGAATCACTTTTAAAAAATAAAATAATGGACGCAGCAAATCGTTCCTTCAGGCAAAACATATACACATATACTAATTTTCTTGATATTAATGAGCAGTCAGTATTCGCACAGATGAAAAACGCACTTAATTTCGTAGCTTTTAAAACATACGGTGGCAATGATGCATGTGAAAGACAGATGATACAGTTTGGTTCTTACGAAACTCTTGGCTATGAAGAGGAATTTCCTATAACTCTTATAAAGATATCTCCTCTTATAGAAAAATATGCTGAATCACTGTCACACAGAGATTACCTTGGTGCTCTTATGAATCTTGGAATTAAAAGAGAAATGCTTGGAGACATAAATATAAAAGGCAAGGACGCCTATGTTTACTGTGTTTCACATATTGCTGATTTCATAGTTGACAACCTGTCTACAGTAAAGCATACACATATCCAGTGTACAAAGACTGATATTAACGATATCGAATGTTCACCTGAGCTTGAAGATATTGAAGTTTTATCTGCAAGTGAACGAATTGACGCTGCCGTTGCCAGCCTCACAAAGCTAAGCCGAAGTCAGGCAGTAGAATTATTCAGAGCAAGAAAAATATTCATTAACAGCCGTCAGATGGAAAACAACAGCTATCAGTTAAAAGCTAATGATATACTTGTTATCCGCGGAACAGGCAAATTCATCTATCAGGGGTGCGGTAGAGAAACAAAAAAAGGCCGTATTTATCTTTCATTCAAAAAATATGTTTAAAAAAAAGGCTGTTTTTCTACAGCCCCAAATTTCTATGTTTTTATCTTAAAATATATCAAATGAAACACAATACATAACATTCCAAAAACAACAATGGCAGGAACTCCATAAAACATATATTCCATTCCATTTAAATAAATGCCATCACCCCTGTATTTTTGTTTAATAAGCAGTCCATTATTAACAAGTATAAAAACAATTACTCCAGATACCAGAAATGCTGCACTATAACCGTCAAACCATGCAAGAAGCTTTTTCCGGTCTGGCTTGTATGCAATGTAATTATAAATATAACAGCAGACTAATACTACAGGCACAATCATGTATATAATCAAACCAATAAAAAAGCCTTTATCTAATACCGTTTCATCAATATAATCTGAAATCAGTAAAATAATCCAGACTAATACACCAGCACATAAACCATTCACAATTGACAGCTTGTTTTTCGAATACATAACAATACCCCCGATTACCAGCATATTAAATGAGGCATCTGCCCACTGATGTGAACAAATGCCTCAACATAGAGCTTTTCACAGCCCTTATAATATCTTTATTACTCTTCTGTTGCTGGAGCTTCTTCCTGAGCTTCGTTGTCGTTAAGTAATGCCTTAATGCTTAAGCTGATCTTCTTATCAGCTTCGTTAAGGTCAACAACCTTAGCTTCAATTTCCTGACCGATTGAAAGTGCGTCAGATGGCTTTTCAATACGATCTCTTGAAATCTGTGAAACATGAAGTAATGCATCGATGCCATCTTCTAACTGGACGAATGCACCGAAATCTGTCATTCTTGCAACTGTTCCCTTAACAACATTACCTACAGCATACTTCTCTGCTGCGTTATTCCATGGATTAAGGTCTGGATACTTAACTGAAAGTGCAATCTTATCTCCGTTAATCTCTTTGATAAAGCACTTAACTGAATCTCCAATCTTGTAAACCTTCTTAGGATTCTCTGTTCTTCCCCAAGACATCTCTGAGATGTGAAGAAGACCATCTACTCCGCCTAAGTCAATGAATGCACCGAAATCTGTAACATTCTTAACTGTTCCTTCGATTGTATCGCCTTCCTTAATCTTAGAAAGAACTGCCTCTGCTGCTGCCTTCTTAGCTGCAACAATAAGCTGCTTGCAATCACCGATAATCTTTCTGTTCTTAGGATCATATTCAGTGATAACAAATGTAACTTCCTTACCATTATATACAGATAAATCCTTAACAAATGTATCTGAAATAAGGCTTGCAGGAATAAATACTCTTGCTTCATCAACGATAACCTCAAGACCACCCTTGATGTTCTTAGCTACACCTGTAATTGGCTCCTGATTATTAAATGCATCTTCAAGTTTCTTATTGCCATTATCTGCAACAAGCTTTCTATATGTAAGAGCAACCTGTCCCTCACCATCGTTTGATTTAAGAACCTTAGCCTTCATCTCATCTCCAACTGAGACTACAGTAGTAAGATCCACATCAGGAGCTGATGTATACTCTGAACGAGTAATGATTCCATCAGATTTGCCACCTATATTAAGTACAATTCTATCTGGCTTAACTGCAATAACTCTTCCGTCTACCACCTCTCCTGTACGGATTTCCTTCCATTCTTCGTTATCTAACATCTGTGCAAAGCTTTCTTCTGACATTAGTATAAACCTCCTCAATGATATTGTTTGGGGTTGATGCCCCGGCTGTAATACCTATGCAGTCTGATGATTTGAGCTTATCAAGCTCAAGGCCGCTAAGAGTCTGAATGTAAAAGGTTTCCTGACATTCCGTCTTGCAAATTTCATACAGTTTACGAGTGTTTGAACTACTGCTGTCCCCTATAACAATCATAGCATCAGCTCTTCGAGCAATTCGTCTTGCCTCGTTCTGACGCTCCTCAGTTGCATTACATATCGTATTACTAATGCAAATATTGTACTCTTTTTTCTTTATAATTTCAACTAAATCTTGAAATTTCTTGTAATTAAATGTCGTCTGGGATACCACACGCACATTTTTACTCTTGTCAAGTTTCAACTTTTCAGCTTTTTCAACTGTATCAACAACATGTACAGGTGTCTCTGACCACCCCATAATGCCTTCAACTTCAGGATGCTTCTCATTGCCAATAATTACAATCTGGTCACCTTCAGCACTTGCATCCTTTACAATCTTGTGAATCTTTAATACAAACGGACATGTTGCATCCACAATCTTTGCCCCGCTGTTCTTTATTGATTCATATACTGCCTTTGATACTCCATGAGATCTGATTATAACAGTTGACTTTTCAGGTTCTGGAATCTCAGATATATCATTAACAGCCTTTACACCCTTGCTCTCAAGTTCATTGACAACCTCAGTATTATGAATTATTGGACCATAAGTATATACATTTTTCTTGTCTGCCTCAGCATACACAGTATCCATTGCCCTCTGAACACCAAAACAGAAGCCTGCTGACTTTGCAAGTATTACTTCTTTCAATTATCTGCCCGCCTTCTTTTCATCTATTATCTTACTTAAAGCAGCTACAACCTGTTCTATATTCATATCTGATGTATCAACAAGCACAGCATCATCTGCCTGTTTTAAAGGAGATATTGCTCTGTGCATATCTTCATAGTCTCTTTTTTCAATATCTTCCTTGATAGCATCAAAACTACAGTTTTCACCTTTTTCCTTAAGTTCATCATATCTTCTCTTAGCTCTCGCATCAGAACTTGCAGTAAGATATATCTTTGCAAATGCATCTGGGAGTACTGTTGTTCCTATATCTCTTCCATCCATGATAACATCTGTTTTCTTTGCAAGTCCTCTCTGAAGTGCAACCAGCTTAGTCCTTACTGCTGCATACTTAGATGTCTTTGATGCCATCTTTCCTGTTTCTTCTGTTCTTAAAAGTGATGTCACATTTTCACCATTAAGTATCACCTGCTGTACGCCGTCTTTGTACTCAATACTAATATCAATATTATCTACAGCACCATTAATTGCATTCTCATCATCTGGATTAATGTCGTTCTGTGAAAAATATACAGCCATTGCCCTGTACATTGCACCTGTATCAACATACACATATCCTAACTGCTTTGCTAAAAGCTTTGCTATTGTACTTTTTCCTGCTCCTGCAGGTCCATCGATTGCTATTGCACTCATTTTTCTCTGCTCCTTTAAATAAATTATTGTATATGACTTGCAGCAGCGTATGCTGTTGACCATGCTACCTGTAAATTAAATCCTCCGGTCACTGCATCAACATCTATAACCTCTCCTGCAAAATATATATTCTTGACAAGCTTTGATTCCATTGTCGAAGGATTAATCTCTTTAACATTAACCCCACCCTGTGTAATTATCGCTTCATTAAAACCTCTCGTAGAAGTTACTGTCATGTCAAAATTCTTAAGAAGCTTCACAAGTCTCTGTCTTTCTTCCCTTGTAACCTCATTAACCTTCTTTTCAGGCTTAATTCCGGACTGCATTACAATCACAGGAATAAGCTTCTTAGGAAGCAGCTCATCTAATGAATTCTTAAACGCCTTGTTCTGTTCCTTTGAGAAATCCCTTAATATTCTCTCATCAAGCTGTTCATCAGTAATTGCAGGCTTTAAGTCTATGCTTAATCTTACAGGTCTTTCCTTAACTATTCCAGTAATAACGCTGCTTGCGCTTAATATTACAGGACCGCTCACACCAAAATGTGTAAAAAGCATTTCTCCAAAATCAGTAAATACCTTCTTATCTCCATCGTAAAATGTAACCTCTATATTCTTAAGGCTTAGTCCCATAAGAAGTTCTTCCCACTCTTCTCTTACATTAAGAGGTACAAGTGCCGGAAGTATTGGTGTAACGCTGTGTCCCAGACTTTTAGCAAATCTGTAACCATCCCCTGTAGAGCCTGTGGATGAATATGAATTACCGCCTGTTGCAATAACGCACGCATCACCTTTAATCACCTTCTGTCCTGATGCATCTTTTACAACAACACCTGCAAATTCGCCATTTTCCTCATTCACAGCTACAACCTGTGTATTAAGAAGCACATTTACACCAAGTTTTTTCATCTGCCTTGAAAGCGCACCTATAACATCAGACGAGTGGTCTGACTCCGGGAATACCCTGTTACCTCGCTCAATCTTGAATTTAAGTCCCAGCTCATCAAAAAATCCCATACAGTCATAGTTAGAAAATCCTCTTAAACTGCTGTACATGAACTTTTTATTGGTAACTATGCTGTTAAATATATCTTCTTCATCCCCGGCATTGGTAAAATTACATCTGCCTTTTCCTGTAATAAAAAGCTTCTTTCCAAGCTTTTCATTCTTTTCAATAAGTGTAACCTTATTATTGTTTCTGGCAGCAGTTATCGCAGCCATCATTCCTGCTGCTCCACCGCCAATTATTATAACATTGCTCATTATCGCTCTCTCTTACTTTTCTTCATCAATAACTGCATTATCCATACATTTTCTTAATTCATTGACAACATTTTCATCTAACATATTAATCTCATCATTGCCTGAATACTCGAAATTATCAACAAATGTGTTAATCTTCTCAATATTCTCTACTACCTGTTCACTATTCTTAAGGCATATTGATACTATTAAAGCATTAATAAGACTCATTGGTGCAACAAGTGAATCAACTATTGACGCCATATCACTTCTTGCAAACAGGTTGCATGATGAATACATATTCATTGGTGAGTGTACTGAATCTGTTATGGCAATAACTCTAGCCTTCCTGTTATTGGCAAATTCCATTGCTTTAAGCGTTCGCATTGAATACCTTGGAAAGCTGATACCTATTGCAACATCACCTTCACCTATGTACATCATCTGTTCAAATAATTCGTTGGTATTGCCAGTCTTTACCACCTGTACATTTTTCTTGACCAGCCTAAGATAATACCCAAAGAATTCTGCTAGTGGTTCGCACGACCTCGCTCCAATTATATACACGCTTTCTGCAGCCATTATATCCTCAACAGCCATATCAAACGATGCTGTATCAAATGACTTTAATGTATGCTCTATCTTTCTTGCATCCATTGACATAACATTATTCACGACCATATTGGTTGTCATGTGTGAATTAAGTACATCTATTCTGTCGAATGAGTGAATTTTTTCTTGCAAAATGTCTTCTAACGCTTTCTGGAACTCCGGGTACCCGGAAAATCCCAATGCAGCCGGAAATCTCACTGCCGTAGACTCACTTACTCCAACAACTTCTCCCAGCTTTGCCGCAGTAAGGAATGCACATTTTTCATAATTAGCCAGAATATACTCTGCTATTCTTTTATGTCCCTTGCTAAGTCCTGACATTCTCACTCTTATGAGACTTAATACATCTGTATGTTGTTCTAAATCATTCATTATCTATAAAAAGCTCTTCAAAATATGGCAGTTCTTTTACCCAGTCACAGAAGGTATGCCACTCTGCAAGCTTATGACCCTTTCTAGAATAATATATTCCAACAAGATTCTCATAATTGAGAGTACATGTTCTCATCTGGTTATAACTTTCAGGGAGAAGCTGTATCATGCTGTACCATAATGCTTTGTCCTTAGTCTCTACAAACTGTGTTCTGATTCCTTCCAGAAAATCAATATTCTTCTGCATCATATCAAGAGTGGCATCAGTCATATGGTCTGTACTGAAATCAGACATCTCAAAAGGCTTGCTGTGAATCTTGTGCATTGTACTTGTTGAATTGGCAACTGTTCCAACCTTATATGTATCGTATTCCTTCCACCAGTAAAGTGGTGCTGTTATATCGACTGTAACAAATATCTGTCTTATGAACTTTCTGTGGTCTGAGCCTGCCTTACATAATCTCTTGGCAAGGTCAAGATCATTAGGACCAAAAACAAATTTTCCTTCCTCATCAAAGTAACTGTCCATTCTTGCCCAGCTGTTCAATGGATTTCTTGCACCTCTGATGGCATTATTCATATTCATGACTTCAAATCGTTCTAACTTAATCACAATCGTGCTCCTTTTGCTTAATTATACTGTTTAATTTTACATGCAAAATGAATTTATATCAAGAGAAACATTCTGGATTGCATGGCTTGCTGCCTGCAAAAAAAGACCGCCACATACGCTTTTGCGCACATGACGGTCTATTATATTAATTATTAGACTGGATAAGCCTTATTAGCTGTATCTGCCTTTGTAGGATCAACCTTTGTCTGCTGAGCTTCTCTATACTTGAAGAACTCTGTCGCAACCTGTGGGAATAATGCATATGAAAGCACATCCTCATCCTGCTGCTTGTACTGCTGTACAATTGGATCATTCTTGAATTTCTCAAGCTGTGGTTCAATCAAGTCAGCTGGACGGCATGTAATAGGCTTTGTATCACCGATAGCCTTCTTCTGAACTTCTGGATTGAATGGCTTGATTGTCTGACCAAATTCACCAGCAAGAACCTTCTTAGATTCCTTAGTAATCATCTTGTATCTCTCACCCTGTAATACATTAAGAACAGCCTGAGTACCAACAATCTGTGATGAAGGAGTAACAAGAGGTGGTTCACCATAATCTTTACGAACTCTTGGGATTTCCTCTAATACATCTCTGTACTTGTCCTCTGCACCAGCTTCCTTAAGCTGTGATACAAGGTTAGAAAGCATTCCACCTGGAACCTGATAAAGTAATGTCTTAATATTAACTCCAAGAACCTTAGTATTCATAAGTCCGCTCTTTAATGCTTCCTCACGCATTGGCTGGAAGTAATCAGCTATCTCAGCAAGAAGATTCTGGTCAAGTCCTGTATCATACTGTGTACCCTTAAATGTCTCTACCATAACCTCTGTAGCTGGCTGTGATGTTCCCATTGAGAATGGTGACATAGCTGTATCAATAATATCAGCACCTGCTTCTACTGCTTTTAAGTATGTCATTGAAGCTACACCAGATGTATAATGTGTATGCATCTGAATAGGAAGAGATGAACCATCCTTTAATGCCTGTACAAGCTCTGTAGCCTTGTATGGAAGCAAAAGTCCAGCCATATCCTTGATACAGATAGAATCTGCACCCATATCTTCAATTCTCTTAGCTGTCTCTTTCCAGTAATCAAGTGTATAAGCATCACCTAATGTATAAGAAAGAGCAATCTGAGCATGTCCTTTTTCCTTCTTGGCAGCCTTAACAGCTGTCTCTAAGTTTCTTAAATCATTAAAGCAGTCAAAAATACGGATAATATCAATACCGTTAGCAATTGACTTCTGAACAAAGTACTCAACTACATCATCTGCATAATGATTATAACCTAATATATTCTGTCCTCTGAAAAGCATCTGAAGCTTAGTATTCTTGAATCCATCTCTAAGCTTACGAAGTCTTTCCCATGGATCTTCCTTAAGGAATCTGAGTGAAGCATCAAATGTAGCTCCTCCCCAGCACTCTACTGAATGATAACCAACCTTATCCATCTTATCAACGATAGGAAGCATCTGCTCTGTTGTCATTCTTGTAGCTATAAGAGACTGATGTGCATCACGCAATACTGTCTCAGTAATCTTTAAAGGTTTTTTAACCTGTTCTGCCATAATATCCTCCTTTTACATAACGCCAAACATGGCCATAAATGTACCGGCTGCAACCGCTGTACCAATAACACCGGCAACGTTAGGTCCCATAGCATGCATCAGAAGGAAGTTAGAAGGATCTGCCTCAGAACCAACCTTCTGCGAAACTCTGGCTGCCATAGGAACCGCAGATACACCTGCTGAACCAATAAGCGGATTAACCTTACCATGTGTAACAAGACACATAATCTTACCAAATAACACACCTGCTGCAGTACCAAATGCGAATGCAATAAGTCCTAATGCAACAATCTTTAATGTATCAAGGTTAAGAAATGCTTCTGCACTTGTTGTAGCACCAACTGATGTTCCAAGGATAATAACAACTATGTACATAAGTGCATTAGAAGCTGTCTCTGCCAGCTGCTTAACAACTCCACTTTCCTTGAAAAGGTTACCTAACATGAGCATACCAACAAGTGGTGCTGTTGTAGGAAGAATAAGTACTACTACTACAGTAACTACTATAGGGAAAAGAATCTTCTCAAGCTTAGAAACAGGTCTTAACTGTTCCATCTTAACTTCTCTTTCCTTCTTAGTTGTTAAAAGCTTCATAATTGGTGGCTGGATAATAGGAACCAGTGACATATATGAATATGCTGCTACTGCAATAGGTCCCATATATTTAGTCTGACCAAGCTTACCTGCAAGGAATATTGAAGTAGGACCGTCTGCTCCACCGATAATTGATATAGCTGCTGCTGCCTTATCTGGGAATCCCATAAGGATAGCCATAAGATATGCTGCAAAGATACCAAACTGTGCTGCTGCACCAAGCAGAAAACTTGCCGGGTTAGCAATCAATGGACCAAAATCAGTCATGGCACCAACACCTAAGAAAATAAGTGATGGTAAAATACTCCATTCATCAAGTAAATAGAAATAATGTAACAAACCACCTACACCGTTACTTGAATCCTCTATTGCTAACATAATGTCAGGATAAAGGTTTACAAGAAGCATACCAAAAGAAATAGGTACTAAGAGCAGAGGTTCATATCCTTTTTTAATTGCAAGATAAAGGAAAACAAACGCAACCAGAACCATAAAGTAATTACCCCATGTAAGTCCGAAGAATGCACTCTGGTGAACGAGGTTTCCTAAAGTTGTTATAATATAACTCATCTTATACCTCCGTAAGTCACTTTATATCAGTATCATAATTAATTTAATGAAACTAATACCTTACCTGACTCTACAGAATCACCAGCTGCACACTCAACAGTTGCAATTGTGCCATCCTGAGGAGCACAGATTTCATTCTCCATCTTCATAGCTTCAAGGACAACCAATACATCGCCCTTCTTTACAGCAGCACCTGCTGTTGCATTAACCTTAAGAATCTTTCCTGGCATTGGAGCGTTAACCTTAACTGCTCCCTGAGCACCTGCTGGTGCTGCTGCCTTAGCTGCAGCCTTTGGAGCTGCTTTAGGAGCGGCTGCCTTAGCTGCTGGAGCTGCACTGCCTGTTCCTTCTTCTACAGTAACATCATATACGTTACCATTAACTGTAATTGTATAGTTCTTCATGATTATTTCCTCCTATTATTAACCTTTCTAATTGAGCGGACAACAAGACCATCCGTAGATGTTCCTTCTGATGCTGCAATTGCTGCAGTAATAACTGCAATAAGTTCAAGATCGTCCTCAACATTTTCTTCTTCATTAGAAACAATCTGTGCTATAGCATTATCAACACCAACAGAAGCTGTGTCTTCTTTCTGTTCTTTCTTTCTGTTCTCATATACGCTTATATACTTGAACAGAGAAATAATGAATGAAATGAATATAAGAACTACAAATACAGTTCCCATACCAATAAGTGTATTCATTCCGGCCTTACCCATCTTCTCACCTGTTGTGTATGATGGATTAATAGCTCCACTTTCAAGTGTGTAATCTGTATTGATTACGAATTCGAATGTACATACTCTCTTTTCGAATTTAAGTTTAACTGAAATAGTACATAATTCACTTGTTTCATCACTGACCTTTACATTAATGTTGTTAACATCAACAGACTCTTTGAGTTCACCAAGTTCATCTTTAGTGCTGTTCCAGCTATTGTATAATCCTATTGTTTTAACATTCATTCCCTGCTGGTTAACAATATACATCTTACTGTTAACATCATTAAGGGTTATTCCTGCTTCTGCATCTGCAATAAGAGCATCTGTTCCTGCTTCACCCTGATTGCTGTCAAGGTAAAGAATCATATCCTTTGCCCAGTCCTTGAGGTAATTCTCAACATAAGCAACCTCGTTATCTTTAATGGATTCTTTAGCTGTATTAGTATCAATCTGTGCATTACCACAGGCTGTCATACTGAATACACAGGCTAACATGCAGAATAACAATAAGAATCTTTTCAAATTAGTCTTCTTCATATTGTCACCTCTTAATTAAACTGTTCCATGCTTCTTATCAGGACGAACCTCTCTCTTTGAAAATAACATTTCAAATGCAGCGGCTACATACTGTCTTGTATTCTCCGGGTCAATAACAGCATCAACATATCCTCTTGCTGCTGCTGACTCAACACTTGACTGTAACTTAGCATATTCAGCTGCTTTCTCTGAAACAGTTGCTGCCACATCAGAAGCGGCTGCTATCTCATCAGCATACATAATCTTTGCTGCAAGCTGTGAATCCATCATTCCGATAGAAGCTGTTGGCCATGCGTAGACAAGGTCAGCACCTAAAGACTTAGAGTTCATAGAAACATATGCGCTTCCATAAGCCTCACCTGTAATAACATTAACCTTAGGTACATCTGCGTTAGCAAATGCATATGTAAGCTTGGCACTTGCAATTGCAATTCCCTTCTCAGCTGCCACTGTAGCTTCGAATCCCTTAACATTAGTAAGTGTAAGTACAGGAATTTCAAATGCATTACAGAAATTAACAAAATTCTCTGCCTTGTAAGCGCCCTTAACTGTAAGAACCGGTTCAAACTTTTCAGCCACTTCACCCTCTTCATCATAAAGAGCTGTTCTGTTAGCTACAGCACCAATAGTAATTCCATCTACCTGAATAAATCCTGTAACCATTTCTTTAGCATATGAAGCCTTAACTTCAACAAATACATTATCATCAGCAATATCTGAAAGAGCTAATGCAGGATCAGCAATCTCTGCTGCCATATCTGGGCATGCTCTGTTAAGATCATCTGTTGTTGCAGAAACTGCAGCATCCTCTTCGTTGTTAGCAGGAAGCATAGAAACTAACTGTCTTACACCATTAGCAATAGTCTCCTCATCTCCTGTAAAATCAACAACTCCTGCTTCTGCCTGGAACTTAGCTGACGCTGAGTCAAGCTTTGATTCATTATTACCATCTAATGCATTAGGGCTGTTAACAAAAAGCTTGGCCTTGCTATCTTCCATAAATGTAAAATCAGATAATGAAGAAAGAATTGCAAGTCCACCGCCACAGTTACCGTAAACTGCTGTAATCTGTGGAATAACACCTGATGCAATAGACATCTTCTTATAAATTGTACCGAAACCTTCAAGAGCATCTGTTGCTTCCTGAAGTCTTAAACCTGCGCAGTCAATAAGACCTATCACAGGAGCTCCCATCTTCATAGCATAATCATAAAGTGCTGAAATCTTCTTAGCATGCATCTCACCGATAGAACCATTAAGAACAGTTGCATCCTGGCTGTATACATACACAAGATTACCATTAATAACTCCGTATCCTGTAATAACACCATCGGATGGAGCCTTCTTTTCCTGAATGTTAAAATCTGTAGATCTGGCAGTCACACCAGCACCGATTTCAACAAAGCTGCTATCATCAAGTATTGCTTCAATCCTTGATAATGCCTGTGTTGTATTACTCATTACGAGACCTCCCTTGTTTTTTACGTTGCTATTGCGCAACTCTTTGTTAATTTTATTACAATCTGCCAATAATTACAAGTATTTTTAGTCCTTTGTTTCAAATACAATCACAAGTCCTTTTTTTATATTTATAACCGCCTCATTTTCTTTAATTTCATTACTCTGGCATATGCTTAAACCCTGATTAAGTATATAATCATCAAGCACATATTTAAACCCTGCAAGACTTATAATTGTTTCTTCAGATAGTGGAACAAATGATACATAATCACCATACTGTCCTGTTTTGGACACTTTCACTTCTCCCATCTTGTCATTTATAAGATATATTTTATTGTGACTGTCACATATAAAACATGGTACGCCACTGTCAAGTGCAGCCTTCATATTGCATATATTGGTAAATGTGTGATCCATCCTTGTACCTGTCGCCCCAAGTATATATATGACTGACGCTCCGGCTTTCAATGCATTTATAATAGCAATATGCGTATCTGTATAATCCTTTTCTTTAGGATAAGTCTTAATATCTATACTTTTATACTTATCAAGCAGTCCATCTTCTACTGAGTCATAATCCCCCAGTATCATATCCGGCACAAGTCCGAGTTCATCAATATATTTAAGACCACTGTCAGCTGCAATTATGTATTCAGCATTTATTGTCCTGACAAAATCCTTTGCCCAGCTTATATCAAGACTTCCCCCTGTCACTATAAGTGTTTTCATATCAATCTCCTTAATCTTACTAATCTGTAATATCTTTCTTTCGTATTTTACCACATTAATCCAGATGTTCTTTATTTTTTCACAATTATATTTTATAATATCTGAACAATAAAGGACTTATGGTTAAGTTCTATAACAAGGAGGAATATTATGTCTGAAAACGCAACTGACATAACTAATGACAACATTCAGGATAATAACGGGAATGACTCTCTTCTTACAGGTGGAAGCCTGTATGAAAGCAGCACTGACAAGTACAAGGATAACTTATCTTCTGCCATCACATTCTTTGTATGTGGAGGAATTGGAATCATTCTTATGATTCTTAATGATATCGGTATCATTAAGATAGTAACTAAAGATGCACCTTCATTCCTTTTTATTAATATTGTTCTTGGTCTGTTATTTATCGGATTCATTGCAATCGGTGTCTGGTCTTTGAAATACTCTAACAAAATTAAAGCCAAGGCTGAAACTGAGGATAAGAAAGCCGCTGATGTACTTAACTGGCTGGAAGACAACATAACCAAAGAAGATATTGAAAATTCTTACACTGGAGATATTCAGGAAGAAATGAAATATTTTAACCGTACAGCTTATGTTAAAGAACAGTTAACCGTACAATTTACTGAACTCTCAGATGAAGAAGCTGAGAATTTTTCAGAACAGTTCGTTGAAAAAATGTTTAATTAATTCTTATAATCAATAAAACCCGCTGTGTAATTAACAGACACAGCGGGTTTATTATATTCTGATTAGTTGTTAGAAAGGAATTCATCAATTCCCTTAGCTCCAGCCTTTCCTGCTCCCATGGCAAGAATAACTGTAGCTGCACCTGTAACAGCATCTCCACCGGCATATACACCTTCCTTAGATGTTTTACCAGTTTCTTCTTCTGCTACGATACATTTTCTCTTGTTGATGTCAAGTCCCTTAGTTGTTGAAGATATAAGTGGGTTAGGTGAAGTACCAAGTGACATGATAACTGCATCTAATTCCATAACAAACTCTGAACCAGGAATCTCTACAGGCTTTCTTCTTCCTGAAGCATCAGGTTCACCAAGTTCCATCTTAATACACTTCATACCTGTAACATTACCCTTGTCATCTGTAAGAATCTCTGTCGGATTAGTAAGAAGATCAAATATAATCCCTTCTTCCTTAGCGTGATGTACTTCCTCAGCTCTTGCTGGAAGCTCCTCCTCACTTCTTCTGTATACGATATGAGTTTCTGCTCCAAGTCTTAATGCTGTTCTTGCAGCATCCATAGCAACATTACCACCACCAACGATAGCAACCTTCTTAAATCTTGCTATTGGAGTATCATACTCATCCTTGAAAGCTTTCATAAGATTACTTCTTGTAAGGTACTCATTAGCTGAGAATACTTCGTTAGCATTCTCGCCCGGAATACCCATGAATCTTGGAAGACCTGCACCAGAACCTATGAATACTGCATCAAAGCCTTCATCTTCAAGCAACTGGTCAATTGTCATTGACTTACCAATAACAACGTTAGTCTCAATCTTAACGCCTAACTTCTTAACATTCTCAACTTCGTGGGCAACTACTGTTGACTTAGGAAGACGGAATTCAGGAATACCATATACTAATACACCACCAGCCTCATGTAAAGCCTCGAATATAGTTACGTCATATCCCATTTTTGCAAGGTCTCCGGCACATGTAAGTCCTGAAGGACCTGAACCGATAACAGCAACTTTCTTGCCTTTCTTCTCTGTTGGCTTCTCTGGCTCAACATTATTCTCTCTTGCCCAGTCAGCAACAAATCTTTCAAGCTTACCAATTGATACTGATTCACCCTTGATTCCTCTGATACACTGACCTTCACACTGTGTCTCCTGTGGACATACACGGCCACATACAGCAGGAAGTGCACTTGACTTACCAATAATCTTATATGCTTCCTCAATATTTCCTTCTTTTACCTGGTGAATAAATGCTGGGATATCGATAGATACAGGACAGCCCTGAACACATCTTGCATTCTTACAGTTAAGGCATCTTGTTGCCTCTTCCATAGCTTCTTCCTTGTTATATCCAAGACATACTTCATCAAAATTCTTATTTCTTACGTCAGGAGCCTGCTCTCTGACTGGCACTTTCTTCATTACGTCCATTTTGAAACCCATCCTTTCTAATTACACTGTCCACAACCGCCGTGATGTGTATCGCCTTCCTGAAGCTTGAGCATTGCTCTTCCCTCTTCAGTTCTGTACATAGCACTTCTCTTCATAGCCTGGTCAAAGTCAACAAGATGACCGTCAAATTCAGGTCCGTCAACACATGCAAACTTAATCTCATCGCCAACCTTAAGACGACATGCACCACACATACCAGTTCCATCAACCATAATCGGATTCATGCTGACAATTGTAGGAATTCCAAGTTCCTTAGTAAGAAGACAGACGAATTTCATCATAATCATAGGTCCGATTGCTACACATAAATCATAATGTTTTCCTTCTGCAACAAGATCCTTAAGCACATCTGTACCCATACCTTTTCTTACATAGCTTCCATCATCAGTTGTTATGTAAAGATTACCAGCAACAGCCTTCATCTCTTCCTCTAAGATTATAAGTTCCTTATTCTTAGCACCAACGATAACATCAACATCTACACCATGCTCATGCATCCATTTAACCTGTGGATATACAGGTGCTGTTCCAAGACCTCCAGCAATGAATACAATATTCATCTTTTTGAGTTCTTCAATATCCTTGCTGATAAGCTCTGATGGACATCCAAGAGGTCCAACAAAATCTTCAAATGCATCTCCTGCTTTAAGATGTGACATCTTCTCAGTAGACGCTCCAACTATCTGAACAACTATTGTTATAGTTCCTGCTTCTCTGTCATAATCACAAATAGTAAGTGGAATTCTTTCGCCCAAATCATCCATCTTTACAATAACGAACTGGCCAGGTTCACAATGTTTAGCAACTCTAGGAGCTTCAACATCCATAAGGAAGATCTTCTCTGCTAACTTCTCAGCCTTAAGAATTTTATACATTACAATTCTCCTTTCAAAAAGTAATATTATGAAGTGCATTACGCACAATCAACCTTTAGTATTCTTTGGCAGAATAACTGCCTTCTGTACCTGTAACAGTATACACCTTACCACTTGATGTATCAACGCCATATAATCCAGCAGTTGTTGTAGAACCACCCTTTATTACATCATATCTGATAATATACATTTCATTGTTGCCAACCTTTGTCTTTGAAATATAGACAAAATTAACACCTGAACCATCTGAAGCTACGCTGTCTGACTTAAGCACCTTCTTTGATATAAGGACATTTTTTAGCTGGCTTTCAGCCTGGCTGTATGTATATGTATTCTTTACTTCAACATTATAATTTCTCTTAACTACTGTACTGCTCTGCTCATGATCGTTAATTATTACAAATGCGATTACAGTATTACCGGTTGGCATATCGAATTCACCTGTATACTCTGTTGATGAAGATGTAGGAGTTGTACCATCTGTTGTATAATATGCCTTACATTTGTCAGGGATATTATTAATCTTAATCTTCTCTCCATCTGAATATTTTCCTGACGCAGGAGTTACATCTGGTGCTGCAGGAGCACCATATTCAACAACATATTCAAATTCAACTACTTTACTATATACCCCAATAGAATTAACAGAAACTGCTTTTATCTTAGTTGTGCCTGTTTCTAACTTAATTGCTGTTCCATCATATAGTGTACTCTTAATATCAGGTTCTTTTCCATCAGTTGTATAATAAACAACACAACCAGAATCACATGTAAATTTAAGTTCAACATCATCATCATACGAACCCGGCTCTTTAGAAGCTGATGGTTCTTTTACTATATAATTCTTAACTGCATTGCTGCATTTTCCATCCTGATACTTTCTTATAAGCTTTGTTAAATTATCTGCATCCTCTTTCTTATAATAAATATCTGCAAGAGCTTTAACCGCATCTTCATAATTCTCATCATATGAAAGTATATCCTTCAGCACATTAACAGCTTCCTCCTCATTTCCTGAGCTTTCATAGCATCTATACAATGTATACTTAAGGTTCAGATTCTTCTTTCCCTCATTTTCTTTAGAAGCCTTGCTAAGATATGATGATGCATCACCATAATTACCCTCTTCGTACAGTTTCATTCCTGTCTGATAATAATAATCATAATTATTCTTACTCTTCTTGTTAAGTGATACAGCAACTATAATTATTATAATTAAAACTAATGCAACTCCCGCAGCAACCCCTGCTATAATAAGCTTTGTCTTCTTATCCAGTGGTTTCTTAGTGGTGTCTTTCAAAATCTCTTTATCTTCATCTTCTGGTTCTTCATCGTCATCATCATCAAGTAAAATATCTCTATCAGTTAATTCTTCTTGTGTTGGTTGAGATGATTTATTAATTACCTGCTGTTCCTTAAGAATTTCATCTGTTATCTTAGGAACAACTCTCGTCCTCCCATCATTAATATCTGATGGCTGCTCTGCTTTATAATCATCAGCCTTTCCTACATAAGCTTTGGCAACTGTAGTTTCTTCTTCTACCATTTTCTGCAACGACTTTTCAATTTCGTCTTCTATGCTTGTATTCTTATTAAAATCGTCTGGCATATATAGACCTCCATACACTTAAATAACATTTTGATATTAACATATTAGAGAATATTAATCAATAAAATACATTTTATGATTTTTATTTTTGTTTAACTAATTGTACACATTTTGCTCACATTTATCATGTATATTCTATATCAGATAGCAAAGAGAATTCTTTCTATCTCCCCCTCATATTTAGAAAAAGGAGATGTTTGACCGCATCTCCTTTTTTTATCCAAAAAATTATGACCATCAGTACAACACTGATGGTCATAATAATTTTATCATTACCTGAATTATCTTATACTTGTAACTCTTACTGTGCAGCTTAATGTCTTATTATTAACAACAGCTGTTATTGTTGCTATTCCTGCTTTTCGTCCAATAACTTCTCCTGAAGAAGAAACTGTACATACCCTTGGATTACTGCTTCTCCATGTAATATTACTATCTGTTCCTATTACATCTAATGTATATCTGTCATACTGTTCAAGAGTAATATTAGACCTGCTTATTGCAAGTGAATGAACTATACAGCTTGATTCAACACCTGCACCATCACTTATGACATAAACCTCTGCTTCACCAGGACCTACAGTTGTAATAACACCATTACCATCAACCGTAACTATTCCTGTATCTGATGAGTACCATTCATATGAATCATTATTAACAGCCGGCCTTACTATTACCGATAACTGTCTTGTTCTGCCTGTAAGCATATATATTTCTTTTGAATTAATTCTAAGTGAGGATATATTAACTCTTGGAGTTACATAAACCCAGCAGATTCCTTTGATATTATTACCATCCTGAGATGTTGCTGTAATCTTAACTTTACCGGAACTGATAGCAAACACCTCGCCATCCTCATCAACCACTGCGATTGATTCATTAGCTGATTTCCATACAACATCTTTAATTGTTGCATTATCCGGATATACGTTAACACCAAGTTTCTGTGAATCTCCAACAAACAATCTCAATGAATCCGGCACAACTTCTATTCCCGTAACCGGATTAACAACTCTTATGATACATGAAGCTGTAACTCCGCTTCCATCTGCTGCTGTAGCTGTAATAACAGCATTACCAACTGATTCAGCACTAAGATTACCTTCCTGGTCTACTGAACATATACTGTTATCTGATGATGACCACACTATATTCTTATTAGTTGCTGTATCTGTGCCAACCGTTGCAATAAGCTTTCCTGTTGCACCCACATTCATGAATTTATTATTTTCACTCAATGTAATAGTTGAAACATATTCCTTAACAACAATTGTACAAGCTGCTGTGAGATGACACTCATCTGTTGTAACCTCAATTACACAGTTACCACCCTTTAAGGCTGTTACAACGCCATTTTCATCAACTGTTGCAACTGATGTATCACTTGAAAGATATGTGACTTTCTTATTCTCTGCATCTATCGGCTCAATTGAAGGTATAATAGCATATTTTGCTCCAACCCATAATTCCTGATAATCAGAATTAAGTGTTATTCCTGTTACAGGCTGTGTAACAGTAACAATACAATATGCTGTAAGTCCCGTGTCAACATTAGTACATATTATAGATGTTGTTCCTGCACCTGTAGCTGTAACTTTACCATCGCTTTCTACTTTACATACGTTTTCATCACGGCTTTCCCATGTAACAAGCTTATTATCTGCATTCTCTGGAAGACATGTGGCATTAAGCCAGAACACCTGTCCTTTTCTCACTGTAATATCTGTCGTATTAAGGACAATTGATGTAACAGGCTGCTTAACATATATATTACACATTGCTGTAACACCACCATCAAGCGACTTACAAAGTATTGTTGCACTACCTGTTCCGACAGCTTCAACCAGACCATTAGAATCAACTATACATACATTAGTATTAGATGATTCCCAACTTACAGTCCTGTTCGTAGCCGTTATCGGGAGAACTTCTGCTGTGATTCTTAATGTCTGTCCTATTGACATAATCTCATCTTTATAATCAAGTTTAATAGTCTCAACTGGTATGCTTATAATAAAATTACATGTCGCAATAAATGCGCCATCTTCTGTTTTGCAGACAATTGTACAGTATCCTGGCTTAATATATGTTACAAGACCATTCTCATCAACTGTTGCAACCGATTCATCTGAAGATGACCATGTAACATTTCTGTTCACACCGTCTCCTGATGGCTTTACAGTTGCTACAAGCTGATATTTTCCAATTGCCATAGTAGACTCAACTGTTGTCGCGTTAAGTGTAACTCCTGTTACTGGCTCTCTTACATAGACATCACAGGTTGCAACCTTAAGTCCGTCTTCAGTTATTACTGTAATCGTCGCATTACCGCCAGATAATCCCTTAATAGTAGCTGTGTAACTGTCTCCTGTTACCGTAGCTACCGTTGTATCTGATGATGACCATAAAACATTGCTGTTAGTAGGTCCTGCCGGATTGAATAATACCTGTACTGTTCCAGTGCTTCCTCTGTCAATTGATATTGAAGAAGGATTAATACTTACATCTCCTACAGGAGTGGTAACATATATTACACAAGTCTCAGACTTAATAACTCCATTAATATTCTGTGAAACAGTAAGATGTGTCACACCCGATGCAACACCTGTTATTGTAAATACTGTACCATCATCTGACTGTTTTACCTCTATAAGATCATATGTAGGAATAACTCCTGCTTCATTAGCCTGATTAGTTACAGTATATGTAATCTGTGATTTACTTGGCTGATTAGTAACAAGAGCCTTAATGTCTATTGAACTTCCAATATTAACTGTTGTGCTTACTGTACTAAGTCCAAAACCATCTATAACTGTAATCTTATATGCCAGCTGATATGGCATATTATACACAGTGTATAATTCATCCTGTACTCTTGTTGCATATATTGTAGCTGTACCCGCACCAACTGCCTTAACAAGACCGGTTGCAGAATCCACCTGAAGTATCTTGTTATCAGAAGTTGACCATGTTACTTCTGATTCAATTGCTGATGTTGACAGCTGAAGTTCATCGCCAACATTCATATTGCTCACTTCATTTCCCATCTTCTTAAATGGAACTACAACATTAACAGCATCTCTTGTAAACCATGATTCATTGCCGCCAACATCAATAGTAGTAAGTCCGGCACTCACCTTTGTAACTCCGGCATGTACTCCACATACTGTTCCAACTGCAACTGATGCAACATTTGAATTATCAGTCTTATATATTACGTTAGACTTAACAGGATTAACTACATTAGAAGGAATGTCCTCATATGTAAATGCTTCATAATCCTTATCTGAAAGGACCATATATCTGTTAGATGCATCGCTAGGAAGATGTGTTATAAAATGTCCCTGTGAATTAGATATACTCTCCTTAAACTTAACCTCTGCCCTTACTGTAAATGTATATGTAAGAGGATTAATTCCGCTTCCGTCTGCAGTTCTTGCCGTAATAACAGTTGAACCACCGCCAATAACCTTAAGTACTACTTTAGAAGAATCCCTATAATACATCTCTACGATTCCATCTGAACTAACCTCACCTGTTGAATCATTAGATGTTTCAATAAAAAGCTTATTACTCTCACAGGTATTGGCTGTTATGGTAATTAAATCTCCTTCTTTCAGAAGATCTGCCTCTTCAAGAACAGTATTACCTCTTTTCCTTTCAACATTAACATTAATAGGAACATATACTGCTGCTGTTGATGTAGCAAGTACATTGTCATATACAACAGCCCCTGTATCTGAAAACTTCTTAGAATGATATGCTGCTGTTATTGTAGCTGCTCCTGCCCTGTTACCATATACTGTAGGATTAGTTGTCCCTGAAACAGTCTGCAGATAAGCATCTCCGCCTGAACTTGGATTAACAAACTTTACAACATCATAATCTTCATCCGATATTGTCCATTCAAGTCTTACAGGACTTGCAATACCGTTGTTCGAAGGATTGCTCGCGTCATAAAATTCATCATCCGTACCTGAAAGATTGGCATGAATAACTGTAGATGTAGACCCCTGTATTACACTTGACTGTGCTGGTGTCAGAGAAAGCGAAACACTTGAGTCAGCGTTAGCAAACATAAGTACTCCACCGCATGCCACACCAGCAACAAGCACACCTATAAGAATCTTCCATTGCATTTTAAGACGCATTGTAAGCTGTCTGATTTTTTTAACATTCTTCATATATATAACCCTCACTTTGCATAAGTATATCTGTGCTTATATTAAAAGTAAATAATAATTATTATATTATATCGAAACCTTTATTTATTAATATTACATCTTATACGCACTTTTTTCAATATGCCTACATACAATATTTTCCTCTATTATTGTCAGCTGCTGTTGCAATTTATCATATTTCTTATAAAACATATAAAAGTTTGGGTAAAATGATGGAATTAATCGGATTATTATGGTAAACTATTGTAGCAATAAAATATTTTGGAGGTATCTAAAAAATGAAATTAAATTTAAGACCAGCTGAAGAGTGCACATTTGACGCTGTATCATTAGGTGAAGTTATGCTTCGTCTTGATCCAGGTGAAGGAAGAATCCGTACAGCAAGAAGCTTTAGAGCATGGGAAGGCGGCGGAGAATACAACGTTATCCGTGGACTTCACAAGTGTTTCGGTATGAACACTGCTGTTATCACAGCTTTTGCTGATAACGAAGTAGGTCTTCTTATGAAGGATTTCATCGAGCAGGGTGGTGTTTCAACTGACCTTATCTGCTGGAAGAAGACAGATGGTATCGGACGTCTTTGCAGAAACGGTCTCAACTTCACAGAAAGAGGATTTGGTATCCGTGGTGCCAAGGGTTGCTCTGATAGAGCTAACACAGCTATTTCACAGGCTACTCCAGAAGATTTCGATTTTGATTACATCTTCAAGAACAAGAGCGATGGTGGTTTAGGTGTTCGTTGGTTACATACAGGCGGTATCTACGCTGCTCTTTCTGAGCAGGCTTGCGAGACTGTTATTGCAGCTTGTAAGGCAGCTAAGAAGTACGGTACAATCGTATCTTACGATCTTAACTACAGACCATCTATGTGGGAAGCTATCGGCGGTTTAGCTAAGGCTCAGGAAGTTAATAAGGAAGTTGCTAAGTATGTTGACGTTATGATTGGTAACGAGGAAGACTTCACAGCATGCCTTGGTTTCGAAATCGAAGGTAACGATGAGAACCTTAAGACTCTTAACCTTGATGGTTACAAGAAGATGATCAACGAAGCTGCTGCTACATACCCTAACTTCAAGGCTGTTGCTACAACACTTCGTCAGGTTAAGACAGCTACAGTTAATGACTGGTCAGCAATCTGCTGGGCTGATGGAGAAATCTACAAGGCTGCTCAGTATGATGGACTTGAGATCATGGATAGAGTTGGTGGCGGAGATTCATTCGCTTCAGGTCTTGTATATGGTCTTATGACATTTGAAGATGCTGAGAAGGCTGTTAACTACGGTGCAGCTCACGGTGCATTAGCTATGACAACTCCTGGTGATACAACAATGGCTTCTCTTAAGGAAGTTGAAGGCATCGTCGGTGGTGCTGGCGCAAGAGTTCAGAGATAATTAATTTAATTCATATTTGGATTCAGACCAAATAAAGAGTTGCCCGGGAAACCGGACAACTCTTTTTCATTTAATAATATATATATCTTCTGCTTTACTATCTGTAAGAGATTGTAAACATAAGTGTATCTGAATATGAACCTGCATATGCCTTATCCCATTCAGACTTATCTATTGAAAGCGTCAGATTTGTACTGTTTCCACTCTCAGCATATGTAGCTGAACTGAATTCTTTGTTACCATCCATAATCTTATATGCAATTGTTTTACTCTCATCTTTACTGTTCTTAAGTTTTCCACTTGCACTTACAGATACATTTACATTCTTGTCTGGCTCTAATCTTGCATTATCAAGAGAAACACTTCCAAGCTTAACAGACTGTTCTCCTCTTTCAATTGTTGTATTTGCCGGAATAGTCACTGTATAGACCGGATCAATTGATACAGATATTTTTGTCTGTCTTGTCTGTGTCTCTTCTGCCCCCACAGGAATAATACTTCCCAATATAAACATCATACTCAATGCCATAGCTGTCAATTTTCTCATAATAGCCTCCATTCTTTCATCCATTAATGACTGTTTATTTATTTTGCAACTAAAACTGTCTCAACATTAGCACCATTCATTGTCTTTCCATCTGTAAGCGATGCTGTGCTAATCTTAATAACAGCATTATGTTCTCCTGTTGCAAGCGGATGCTGCAGTTTTACATTAGTTATAGCTTTTCCAGGTTCAACCATATCTGACTTGTATATAGTCTCGCCCGTATCAGATAAAACAATTTCAAATGTAAAGTAGCATGGATTTCCTTCAGGGTTAAACAGATTCATTGTAACATTATCTTTTCCTGCATCTACAGTTATAGATGGATATCCTGGTATCCTTATTCCCTGCTGTCCGCCGCTGTAATTACTTCCTGTACCAATTTCACCAGAATCAGAATCAATCGTTGGTGTAAATTTATCATCGTTATCTTTATTCTTATCTTTTCTGATAACAAGCACTGCAGCCAGAACAGCAACTGCTACGCACAGTACTATTATTGCTGTTATCATAATTTTGTTTTTTGAAATCTTCATTCCAATCCCTCCTGACATTCCGTACAGACCGGTCATAAAACCAGTCTGTACGAATTACTAATTAATCAAACCTTACACTGACCTTAATATTGCTCAAATCATATTTATCAGAAAATGAACCACTTGCATCAAATCTGTAGCATATAGCATCTATATCTTTGCATCCTATGCTGTATGTGTGCGTGATTGTCTGTTTATTTTTCTTCTTAAGATCAAGCTTCTCTCCATGCCATCCATTCCATGACTTGTTAGAATCTTTTCTATATGTAGTGTCTACCTCTGCATATCCGTCATCTACCATTTTAATATAATAACTGATTGTAACAGTCATCGTATTGCAATGCTTCTTTATCTCATTCAGAGATATACCTTCCATATAGATGGAATTAGTTCTTGTATAACCACTTGTTGAAGTTCCTGATGCTCCATCTATGAAGAAATGCAGCTTGACTGGTTCTTCCTTTGAATCATCAGTTACACGATATGAATATGGGTGGCTGTAAGTAAATGTCTTATTAAGACTCCAGCTTGCATATAATGTAACCGTTCCTTCACCCGCAAGATTATCAGCAGAAGCTCCCGGTTTGTATGTAACTGTTCCGCCATCTTCTACACACCAGCCAAGGAATGTATATCCATATCTTGAAGTCTTTGGAAGTTCGTATTTCTTGTCATATGTAAATACAAGGTCGTTTATTGCATCTCCATCCTTTGTATCAAAATGTACTGTATACTCATTAGCAGTCCAAGCTGGATACAAGGTAATTATTTCATTATCTGCTGTTCCAAGTCCACTGATAATTTCATTATCATCATATAACTTGTCTGCTCCTGCCTTTTTTGTCCATCCTGCAAATGTATAACCTGTTCTCTTAAACTGATTAGCACTTAATGCTGCTTTATCTGTATACATAAGCTGCATATCCTGCATAGAACCAGTTGTTCCATCACCATATGGAATAAACCGGATAACATAACTGTTTTCCTTCCAGTTTGCTGTGTAGCTTCTGTTACCTGTAGAACCTGTTGTAATTACTGGATCCATAGCCGTTCCATCTATACCAGTTCCGCTCCAGCCTGTAAATGTATAACCTGTACGCTGTGGTCTCTTAAGAGTTATAACGCTAGTATCAACCTCATATGTTTCAGGATTGTCAGCCTTTCCTCCATCAAGATTATAACTTATAGTATATACATCTTTCTTCCACTGTGCTGTTATAACAATATTGCCAGCAGGCATTACATCTGGAACAGCTTTATCCCAGCCTGTGAATGTATATCCCTTCTTTACCGGAATCTCATTAAAACTAACCTCAGTATTATAATTCTGTGTTATAGAAGCAATTTCACTGCCACCATCTGTATTAAAACTGATTGTGTACTGGTTTATCTTCCAGCTTGCAGTATAAGTGACATCTCTGTCTGGCATTGTACCTGCAACGTCTTCATTCCATCCTGTAAATGTATAACCAGTTCTTTCCGGATTAATAATATTAATCTTAGTGCCATATTTATAATCGTATTCAACATCCTGCTGTCCATTATTCAGCTTGAGAACAAATCTGTGTACATTCCTCTTGTAGAAATATCTTATAATAGTCGAACCATCGCCTTTTACTATGGCAGTTTCTGTCTCTGGTGAACTGAATCCTTCCATATACTTAACATCTGGCGTTACCTGGCTGTCAGTATCAGATGTAAAGGCCTGTCTGTCATACAATTCATATGAACCATCAAGCTTTTCAACAAGATGTTCAACAGTATAATTAACCTTATCTGCATCCCACTTTGCATATAAAGTAATATCATATGCCGGCATTGTACCGTCAAATGCTTCTGTACACGCTCTGTCAACATACCAGCCTGCAAATGCATATCCTGCTCTTACAGGAACCGGTGCAATAACATTGCTTCCCCATCTGGCTGTTTTCTTTTCAGTACTTACAGTTCCACCCATAGAATTAAATGATATGCTGTATGAATTCCTATCATAATGCACCCGGAATATAAGACTTCCGTCTGCCGCAACAGTACCAGATGGCAGATCATCTGTAAGATGATAAAGTCTGCTGTCATACTGTTCCTTATCTGCGGTTACACTCTGTCCTGTTGTTGCTTTATTAATTCTAGTTTTATCAAGTTCATATTCTCCTGATTCATTTTCAAGATAATATTTTGTTGTGTATACAACATCATCTGCTTCTTTCCATACTGCTGTATAAGTTGTATCCTTTGCAGGAACTGTCTGTGTAACAGCTGGTTCCCAGCCTTCAAATACATATCCTGCCCTATATGCAACCGGTGTCGGCATAAGAGTTCCATATGTGTATCTTCCTTCTGAAACAACACTGCCTTCTGAAACAAACTTAATATTATATTTATTTCTTGCATAATAATAATTAATTGTTGTGCTTCCATCAGCACTTACTCTCTGTGATAAAGCTGCAGGAGTCATAAATCCGTTTCTTATGTCAGGCTTTGGTGATATCTCTGTATCAGTCTTAGCTGTCTCCTGCTTTGAAGAAGCTTCTGTATACACACCATCCGTTCCTTCCACGTAATCAACAACATTATAAGTCATATCAGCTGCTTCCCACTTCGCATATACAATTCTGTCCTCATTAGGCATTACTGACGGAATAGTATATTTCTTTGTAAGTGCTTCATCTGTATACCAGCCTGCAAATGTATAGCCCTGTTTAACAGGATCTTCAGGCTTTGTAATTACTTTATTGTATTTAGATATTATAGCATCTACAACTGAACCTCCGTTAGTCTGGAATGCTATATAATATCCATCTCTTAAATTATCCCAGTGCAGAGAAATCTTTCTTGTTATTGGCTTAGTATTAAAAGAACCCTTCTGACTCTTCCATGTTATTATCATCTCACCATCCTGCTGAGGTTCACTGCCTGGATTAACCTCAACTATATTAGTCTCAGGATCATATGAGAACGCCGGATTAGTCATTGTTATAGAAAAATATCTGTCACTGTCATCATAAACCTTAGTAAAATACTCATTATTATCGTCAAGACCTTCTTTCATATCAAGATACTGCATTTCAAAATATGTATCAGGAAGTCTTACAGTCTTAACATCTCTCTTCATCTTGATATCTTTAACAGATTCCTGACCGTATGCGTAATCACATACATTTTCAACTACACCAACACTATACAACGGCCATTGCTTCTCAAAAAGTGTAGGATTATAACTAAACGTTCCAGAAAGTGCCTGTGCCAGGAAATTAACCTCCATATACATGCCTATTTCCATGTATATAGCTCCCATTGAGCTTGCTGTTCTGCCCTGCGAAGCTGCATATTTCAACTGATAGTAAAGATATCCCCATACCTGGGCATATCCACCAACCTCTGCTGTAAATCCAACACTTGCAAGTTTTGTTGATATAAGACCTACAGCCACACTTAGTCTTATTCCTGCCCGTATTCCTATTGTTCCTATTGCATATACCGAGAACTCATACTGTTCTTCGCTTAAATCAATAGAATCACTTGTAACCTTTCTGTCAAATACCATAATACTGTAAACATACCTCTTGGCATTCTTATACCAGTAAGTCATGCCCATTGATATATTAACATTGGCAGAAACAACGAATTCAACCTTAAACTCGATATCAATAATTCCAATAACCCTTACATGTGACTCTGTTAACGACTTACTGTATAATTCAACCCAGTCAGCCTCATCATCAAGCATATCAGAATATTTTTCAGCAAGACTCTTGGCAACAGATAACTCACTGTCATCATCGGAATCCTTAATATCTTCAAGTCTTGTAGATAAATCCGACTTGTCAGATATATATGTAGTTCCGATTTCCATCATATTCTTAAGTTCTTCTGCTATTCCATTAATCACTTCATCAAGTTTAGAAGAACTTTCGTCATCATCATCTTCTTCAGCAGTTCTTACATTAACATTAAAATTAATTCCAGTGTAATCATACAGATCTAATGAAACCGCAACGCGGTAATCATCAATATATGGGAATATGCCCCATACTTTCCATATAGCCTTACCACTTACATTAATATTAATCTTAACTTCCTGCTCAAATGTTGCTGATACAATTACCTTCATATTAGAGAATGAAATCTCTACACCAATATCAAGAGCAAGTCTTAATCCACTTACATTCTCAAAATGTTTTAAATCAGTTGAAAGGTTAGCTCTTACATGGTCAAGTTTTACTTCTGGTTTCTTGCTGCTATATAATGCAACATTGCCCTGAGCCTTATCTGGAAGATAAGTTATATCCTGCGGCACAATGCTGATATTGGCATCCATAGTATCAGACAGATATTCCTGAAGTTCCTGATAAGAATTCGTTCTTACAACAGCCTGTGCAACCTCATCTACAACACTCTGTGCAAATCCACTGTCAACAGCCTGCTGCTCAACGCTCTGTTCAATGCCACTGATATCCTGATTCTGTAATATACTTTCACCACTCACATTATCAGTCTGATATACATCCATGGCTGCCTGAACTTCATCCCATGTCACATTCTTATATGTGATTACATAATCAGCATTATTAGTTGAAACATTTGTTATAACAGCATACTGTATATCATCATTTCCAGTTGCATACAGAGCAAGATAATCACCTGTATCAACTGTTGTATCTTCATCAAGTCCAAGTCCTGCTCCAAGACTGTCACTGCCATATGACATTTTATTCTTTGTAATTGTTATACTGTCATTATCAGGATCATTATCCTTATCATCAGCTACATTAACAGGAAGAACATCAGGAACGAAGAGTATCTCCTCTGCTGCCATACCCCTGTAGGAATATTCATTTCCCTTAGCTGATGTAATCTCAAAGAACGAAACATCATCATCAGATATAACACTGCCATCTAACTGTGGCACAACATCTCCGTCATATACTGCAATCTTATCTCCTGCATTAAGTTTACTGTCCGAATATGTAAAGCTTCCTGTAGTTTTAACAGCTTCCTGACTTATTGTACCATCCTGTCCTACAGTCATTACCGTCACAGATATTCTGTCTGCCTTCTCTCCGTTAACATAGAGATTACTTAAGCTTCCTGACTTTATGTACTTAATGTCATCCCTAAGATTCACATTAGTTACATCCGGCTTATAAACTGTAAAATCATATTCTCTTATTGTCTGGTCATAGCCTGTGAAATACAGCCTGTCATCTGAAAGTTCAAGACGGTAGCCACAGCCTTCCTGCCATGTGCCATTGCATTTTATTATAAATGTATACGCTCCATCATCTAATACACTTCCGGCTGTAACATCTATTGAAGTATTCTCAGAAGAATCGCTTACATTCTTAACTGATACTTTATTCTTTACTTCTTCTTTAGTTAGTCTTCCGCTCTTATCAGTTACCATAATTGTAAAATCATTTGCATCAACATCATAGCTTCTTGCGTATGTATCTATGCTGACTGTCTTAAGCTCCTGACCATCAACCCATGATGCATATAATACAACATCACTTAAAAGTCTGTCTGTACTGGCAACATAATCTGTGCAGTCCGCATCATAACACCATCCCAAAAATGTTGAGCCTGCCTTGCCCGGAACCGGAAGATCTGAAAGCTTTGTTCCCGCCTCATACACTGAGTTATCAAGTTCTGCTGCACGCCCCTGCTCATCTTTATCATCAGTATAAAGTGTTCCGCCATTAGTTTCATACTTAATATTATATTTTGTTGTTTCAAATGAAATATCAAAAGTAAGATTATCTGTGTATATTCCTGCATATTTAGGAATTTCCTGTAATCTTGTCATATATTTTCTTGTCTTGTCACTGCCTGTTGCTGTAAGCTCTGTTATTACTGAATTATTAGTAAGAGACAGCTTATTCTCTTCATTATATAATTCATATCCCAGCTTTACATCTCCATTCAGAAGATTCCATTCATTCTTAGAATAAACAGATACACTTACTTTATCTTTCTCATACAGTCCGCCTGCATGTCCCGATACTGTAAGATTCGTCTTGTCAGCATCTACGCTTTCAGGTATGTCAATGTAATAATAACGCTCAATCCATTTTGCATAAAGAACTACAACTCCTGTGTAATTCTCTTCTGAAATCTCCGTTACAGGACTACCTGTCAGTTCTTTATTATCATACCATCCTCCAAACTCATACCCCTGATTGACAATATCATCCTTATCCGGTAATTGCCCTGCCGGATATTTGTCTGGTGCATTATAGCCACTGACATAATGACCACCGTTAAGCTGATAATCAATCTCCTTTAACTGGGACAGCTCATCATATGATGACTGATTCCCTTCTGCGTAATACATGCCCGGTATAGCTGCAGCAAGAATTGCAGAACATAAAAGTATACTCAAAAACCTCTTCATCCGAACGCCTCCTTTATGTTATAACCACATATACTGATATTTAGTTTTCCGTCTGCTATATATTGTAGTTATAATACCTGATTAAAAGACATTTGTGAGGTTATCTGCGTGAATTACAATTTTTTTGACATGAACGATTAGATTTATATATAGAAATTTAGTCTCTTGCAATATATAATTAATCAAGAGATAATTTACATACTAAGCTTTAATGAGGAAAATACTATGAAAATTGCTATATGTGACGATAATGAAGCTGAATTAAACAGAATTAGAGAACTGTTAGAAATATACGCCTGTGATAAAGGTCAGAAATTTTTTATAAAATGTTTCACAAGCAGTGTTGAACTGGCATCAACTGCTGAATTTGAGAAATATGACATATATTTTCTCGATATAATTATGCCAGTAATGGACGGCATTAATCTGGCAAGGGAAATCCGTGCCTTTGACAGATTTTCACCTGTAATCTTTCTGACATCATCGCCTGAATTTGCTGTAGAAAGCTACACAGTCAAAGCATTTAATTATCTTCTTAAACCCATAATTAAAGAAGCATTATATGATACACTGGATGATATTATTGATACATTTCATAAGGAACGCAATGATACATATATTATAAAGAATAATTCAGGTATACATAAAATATACTTATCAGATATTATGTATGCTGAAGCTCTTAACCGGAAAGTAATATTATACCTTTCAGACAACGAGCAGGTAATTTCGACAGACGTATTCTCATCTTTATGTGATACACTTATGACACATAAAGAATTTGCACTGCCACACCGTTCTTTCATTGTTAATATGAATTACATCAAGACAATAGATGCAGTCAGGATTGAATTAACTAACAGCAAAACTATCCCGGTTGCACAAAGACGCGTTTCGGACATAAAGAAACAATATCTGGATTTCCAGATGGAAGAATAATCTATAATATACATTTGGAGGAGAATTTAATGACAGACATAGTCTCAGTACTAAACCTTATTAATTATGGTTTTGTTTTAATATTCGGAATTATTGTATCTTTCTATTTTGCCGGAATACAATGGGAGGACAATAAGCGCCTTTTTATACTTACTACTGTATTATTTGTTCTGTTTCAGGCATTATTCTACGTACTTTTAGGCGAAAATGTCCTTTTTAAATGTTATCCTGTACTGATACATATTCCTTTAATTCTTATTATCAGATATATATGTCACCAGAATATATATATATCATTTATTGCCGTTATGTCCGCTTATCTGATGTGTACACCCAGAAAATGGTTTGGAACCCTGGCAAAATATATATTTCCTGAAATCCCTATAATTTCAGATGTTGTAACAATTGTAATCACTATTCCGCTTCTGATTGTGGTAATTAAATACATTTCGCCTTACATAATAAAGCTCAAAGAAGAATCAAAAAACATTATTTCCATGTTTTTCCTTCTCCCTCTTACATATTATATACTTGAATATGCTCTAACCGTATATACTAACCTTCTATATACCGGCAAAGCCGTAATAATTGAATTCATGGATAGCTTTATTGTTATATTGTATTTTTTCTTGTCAATAGTGACACTCAGTATGTCCAACAAAAAAAATACAGCAGAACGTGAAAACATCATACTTTCCGCAGCTGCAGCTCAGGCTGAAAAAGAAATATCTCAGCTTACAGATTATCAGAAACAGGCTGCGATATACAGACATGACTTAAGACACCATATGAATTTCATACAAAGCTGCCTTGCTGGTAACAATATGCAGCAGGCTCTTGAATATATAAATGAAATTAATAATAATCTGGATAACACAAGAATAACAAGATACTGCAGCAACGAAGCAATTAACCTAATATTATCTTCATATATAAATAAAGCCCATGACGCAGACATTTCCACACAGATATCAGTAACTGCCACTGATTTTTCAAGTTACAGAATTACTGATTTGTGCAGTCTCCTTGCAAATGCTTTAGAAAATGCAATAAATTCCTGTATAAAGCAGTGTGATAACGCTGTCTCAAAAGACAATAAGCGTCTTATAACAATTAAGTTGTTTGAAAAAAATAACAAAATATGCATCAACATAGCCAATACATACTTTGAGGAACCCCGATTCCACAACCAGATTCCTGTTACTGATCAACCTGACCATGGCATTGGTGTCCGCAGCATAATTTCAGTAATAGAAAAATATAACAGCATATATGCATTTTTTACCAAAGACGGTACATTCTATTTTCAGGCTTGTATATAAAAAATGGGGACTGCACATACAGTCCCCATCTTTTATATTATTGTATTAATTATAATGTTACACCCTGCTTAAAGATTGCAAGATCATGGAATCCTGCTATCTCGGCCTTAACCTTCTTACCAGAAGCAACATCTAATACGAGCTGGAAGAGCTCCTTAGCTGCATCTTCAAGTGGAAGATCATCTGTAACAATTCTTCCTGCATTAAAGTCAATCCAGTTACCCTTATTTCCTGCAAGTCTTGAGTTAGTTGCAATCTTAACTGTAGGAACCGGTGATGCAAATGGTGTTCCACGTCCAGTTGTGAAAAGAACCATCTGTGCACCTGAAGCTGCACAAGCTGTAGCAGCAACAAGGTCATTACCAGGTGCGCTGAGAAGATTAAGTCCCTTAGTATTAACTGGCTCTGCATATGCAAGAACACCCTTTACTAATGAGCTTCCTGACTTCTGTGTACATCCTAAAGACTTGTCTTCAAGAGTTGTAATACCGCCATCCTTGTTTCCTGGAGAAGGATTCTCGTAAATCTCCTGACCATTCTTAATGAAGTATTCCTTAAAGTCATTAATAAGATGAACTGTCTTCTCGAAAAGTTCCTTGTTAGCACATCTATTCATAAGAATTGTTTCAGCACCAAACATCTCTGGAACTTCTGTAAGAATAGTTGTACCACCCTTAGATACAAGCATATCTGAGAAAAGACCAACTGTTGGATTAGCTGTGATACCTGATAATCCATCAGAACCACCACACTTCATACCAATGATAAGTTCCTTTGCATTAACCTTTTCACGCTTAAATGTAGCAGCATAAGCCATAAGCTCGTTCATAAGCTTCTCTGCTTCTTCCTGCTCGTTCTCAACATCCTGAACCTGAAGGAACTTAACTCTGTCTGGATTAACCTCTTCGATATAATCCTTAAGAACTTCAATACGGCTGTTCTCACATCCAAGACCAAGAACAAGTACTGCACCTGCATTAGGATGATTAATTAAATCAGCAAGAATCTTTCTTGTATTCTCCTGATCCTCTGTTGTCTGTGAACATCCATATGGATGAGTAAATGCAACTACTTCATCTACTCCTTCTGGCTTGTTAGCTCTTGCTGTTGCTTCAATTGCTCTTGCAATTGAGTTAACGCATCCAACTGTAGGAACAATCCATACTTCGTTACGGACACCAACCTTGCCGTTCTCTCTCATATATCCATCGAAATAAGCTGGCTCAGTAGGCTCAACATCCTTATGTCCCTCTGGTTCATAAGTATATTCAAGTAATTCGCCAAGACCAGTCTTTAAGTTATGAGTATGAACCCATGCTCCAACCGGAATATCAGCCTGTGCAAATCCAATTCTGAAACCATATTTGATAACCGGATCACCATTCTTGATAGCCTTAATTACAAACTTGTGTCCCTGTGGAATATCTTCTACAGTTGTCACATCAATTCCTGCAACATTAAGAGTTGTGCCTTTAGCAATAGGCTTTAATGCTACAGCAACATTATCATCTTTATTAATCTTGATAAAATCCTGCATATATCCTCCAATTCAATTTAATTATTATATTAAATAAGAGCGGATGAATATAAAAACATCCGCTCTATAATCATTCAAAGAGCTATTAATTAGTCAGCTAAATCATTAACTACTGCTCTCATACCTCTTTCTCTGATATCTGTGATGTACTCAGTAATAACTTCTTCAAGGTTAAGAACCTTAGAAAGATCCTCGCCACCAAAGAACTTAGTATTGCTTAAGTAAGCATGTGTGAATTCCTTAGCAGACTTTCCTGAATTATCTCTGAAGAAATCAAGAACAGCCTTGTCATCTGTGATGTTGTACTCTTCACCGTTTCTGTTACCCTTTAATACAATACCGCCGTTAAACTCAGCTTCTGTCTGTGATGTATAGAAGCTCATAAGTGCAGCGATAGAGAATGTAAGGTACTTAGGAAGCTTGTTAAACTTGTTAACATATCCTAAGAATGAAGGTAAACATCTAGCTTCCCACTTAGATACTGAGTTAAGTGAAATGCTTAATAATCTATGATCTACGAATGGGTTAAGGAATCTGTCAATAACAGCCTTAGCAAACTCTTCGCAATCTTCCTTAGAAAGTGAAAGTGTAGGAATAACTTCATTGTAAAGTGTCTCTTCCATGTACTTTCTGATTACAGGATCCTTCATAGAATTCTCTACATTGTCATTACCAGCAAGGAATGAAGCTAATACAAATGATGTATGAGATCCGTTAAGGATTCTTACCTTTCTTTCCTTGTATGGATGATGATCCTTAGTAAATACTACATTAAGTCCAGCTTCCTTGAATGGAAGTTCCTTCTCAAGCTGCTCAAGTGGAAGATTAGAATCACTCTCTACAACCCAGAGACCGAATACTTCAGCTCTGTCGATAAGCTGATCCTCATATCCCCATTCCTCGCAAAGCTTAGCTGCGTCTTCTCTTGGATATCCTGGAACAATTCTATCTACGAGTGTTGGGCAGAATGAGCAGTAATTGTTAACCCAATCCTTGAATCCATCTTCAAGTCCCCAAAGCTCGATAAACTTCATGATGCACTTCTTTAATTCAATACCATTATCAGCGATAAGCTCACATGGAAGTAAGATAAGTCCCTTATCTGCTGCTCCGTTGAACTTCTGATATCTCTTGTAAAGGAGCTGTGTAAGCTTTCCTGGGTATGTCTTAGGAGGACGTGCATTAGGATCGTTATCTGTCTCGTCAAATACGATACCAGCCTCTGTTGTATTAGAAACGATGAATCTAAGAGTCTCGCTTGTACCATACTCAATGTACTTGTCATAATCCTCAATAGCTGCAACTGCATCTACTACTGATGTAATCTGACGTGTGATTTCCTTAGGCTCTCCATCAACAAAACCTCTTAACTGAAGTGTATACTGGCATTCCTGATCATGGAATCTCTCAAGTGTACCGAACTCGATAGGCTTAACGATAACAACACCACCGTTGAAATCTGTCTTCTCATTAGTTACATCGAAGATATAATCAACGAATGCTCTAAGGAAGTTACCCTCACCGAACTGCATAACCTTAACAGGTCTGTCAACTGCATGTGTAATACTCTTGTTTAATCTCTGCATCTTAAATCTCCTTTTTTCATTGGGAATAATCCGTTTTACGATAACGGTCCCTAATTATTAACCAGTAAATGGTATGTAAATAAGTGCATGTAAGCGCTTTCATAAATAAAATATACTTAAAAATGCTCTAAGTCAATACATTTTTCTGCTTTTTAAAAAATTCTTACATTACACTTGTTTTTATAATAATACCATTGTATAATTCATTTATCAATATGTAAGCGCTTACATTTATTCATTTTTTATTGATTTTTGTTAAGCGATACATTTACATTCGTCAAGAGATGAGGTCGCACATGAATATTAATATATATGATGTTTCTAAAAAAGCTGGTGTATCCATAGCAACAGTTTCAAGGGTTCTTAACGGCAACACCAGGGTTTCTGAAAAGACAAGAGACAAAGTTATTAATGCAATGAAAGAATTAGACTACACTCCTAATGTATTTGCAAGAGGATTAGGTCTTAATACTATGAAGACAATTGGCATTATGTGCATAGATTCATCTGATATATACCTTGCCAACGCTGTTTACTATCTTGAACAGGAGCTTCGCAAATACAACTACGACTCTATTCTTTGCTGCACTGGTAAAGATTATAATAATAAGAAGAATTATCTCGAGCTTCTTTTGAGTAAAAGAGTTGACGGAATTATTCTTGCAGGTTCACAGTTTGTAGAAAATACCAGTGAGCATAATAACGACTACATTATTAATGCAGCTAAAGATGTCCCCATAGTGCTGGTCAACGGCTATCTGGACGCTGCCAACATTTATTCAGTAATGTGCAATGATGAAGAAGCTGTATACAATGCAACAAAACTCTTGATAAATAATTCACATCGTAATATAGTTTATTTATATACGAGTACTTCATACAGTGGCATGAATAAGTACCGCGGCTATCTTAAAGCAATTAATGAAGCCGGTATTACTCTCCCGGATGAATTCCATCATCTGTGTGGCAAGAACATATCTCATGCCAGGGATTATCTTACATATCTATATGATAAAGGTATGAAGTTTGATGCCGTTATGACATCTGATGACTCTATCGCTGCCGGTGCTGTCAAGTTTGCACATACTCACGGAATCAGAATTCCTGAGGATTTAGAGGTTATTGGATACAATAACTCTGTTCTTTCATTATGTACAGAACCTGAACTTACCTCTATTGACAGTAAGGTTGAGGAACTATCCTCATGCGCGGTAAGCGTGCTAATGAAGGTTTTATCCGGTGAAGATGCTGACAATCACAGTATCATCGCCGCTGATATAATAAAACGCAACACAACAATATTTTAATTCACAGGAGGATTATGAATCATGAAACAGTTCATGGACAAAGACTTTTTACTTTCAACTCCAACAGCTCAGCATTTATTCCACGATTATGCAGCTAAGATGCCAATACTTGACTATCACTGCCATATCAACCCTAAGGAAATCGCTGAAGACAGAAAGTTCGAGAACATCACACAGGTATGGCTTGGTGGCGATCATTACAAGTGGCGTCAGATGAGAACTAACGGTGTTGATGAGAAGTACATCACAGGTGATGCTTCTGACCGCGAGAAGTTCCAGAAATGGGCTGAGACTCTTGAGATGGCTATCGGTAACCCACTTTATCACTGGAGCCACCTTGAACTTCAGAGATACTTCGGATACAACGGTATTCTCAACGGCGATACAGCTGAGGAAGTATGGAATCTCTGTAATGCAAAGCTACAGGAAGATTCTATGTCAGTTCGTAACCTTATCAAGCAGTCAAATGTTACATTAGTTTGTACAACAGATGATCCTGTTGACTCACTTGAGTGGCATCAGGTTCTTAAGGATGATAAGACATTTGACGTACAGGTACTTCCTGCATGGAGACCTGACAAGGCTATGAACATTGAAAAGCCAGAATATCTTGATTACCTTGAGACATTATCTAATGTAAGCGGAATTAAAGTTAATTCATTTGCTTCATTAATAGATGCTCTTAGAAACCGTATGGATTTCTTTGCTTCTATGGGATGCTCAGTATCTGATCACGCTCTTGAGTATGTAATGTACAAGCCATACACAGAAGAAGAAATCGAAGCAATCTTTGCTAAGAGATTTTCTGGTTCTGCTATCACTACAGAAGAGATGAACAAGTTCAAGACAGCATTCATGGTATCTGTAGGTAAAGAATACAATAAGCGTAACTGGGTAATGCAGTTACATTACGGTACAATCCGTGATAACAACAGACTTCGTTATGACCAGTTAGGACCAGATACAGGTTATGACTGCATCAATACATATGACTGCTCTGCTGAGATGGCTCAGTTCCTTAACGCACTTAACGCTACAGATGAGCTTCCTAAGACAATCATTTACTCACTTAACCCTTCAGTTAACGCTGCTATCGGAACAGTTATCGGATGCTTCCAGGATTCTAAGGCTGTTGGCAAGATTCAGCAGGGTTCAGCTTGGTGGTTCAATGATCATAAGGTTGGTATGACTAACCAGATGACAAGCCTTGCTAACTTAAGTCTTCTTGGTAACTTCATCGGAATGCTTACAGATTCAAGAAGCTTCCTCTCATACACAAGACATGAGTACTTCAGAAGAATCATGTGCGAGCTTATCGGTGGATGGGTAGAGAATGGTGAATACCCAGCAGATGAGAAGGCATTGAAGAAGATTGTTGAAGGTATCTCATACAACAATGCTGTAAGATACTTTGGATTCGACCTTTAATTAATACCTAAAAAGACAAAAGCCGCTGCCACAATATTTGTGGTAACGGCTTTTTTACTACTTATTCTGTTCTGCTAATAACTTCTTTAACCTTTCAACTTCTGCTTGTAACTCATTATTCTTTATTAAAAGTTCATCATTCTTCCCTGAAAGCTCATCATTCTGTTCCTTCTATGCTTCTCTCTGTAATAAACATTTTCTTCATTTTGTTCTCCTCATTTATCCTTATTATATGTATCTATAGAAAAAGCCCGCTGGTTAATCTCTTAACCAACGGGCTGTTACTGTTCTTTCATTATTATATTGTTATTATCTTTTATTCCTTGTCTTCTCCATTACATCAAGAGTATGCATCTTACCATATGCATCTCTCTTATGCTTCGGAACTTCTCCTGCTTCAGAATTAAATATACCGACATTCTGACCTTTATTATGCTTTGCTGCACATGCCGGACAATATCTTCCGTATCTTATCTCTGCTCCGCAGTCCTCACATTTGATATAGCTGTCCGAACCGTCAGGAATCTCTATTCTTCCTTCTCTCAGATATCTGTTAATTGTTGATACAGGAACTCCTGTTCCATCTGATATATTAGCTGCATTAGAAGGACCATGGTCTTCTATATATTTCCTCACTTTGCCAAAAGATGTCATTTCCTCTGCTCCACAGTTGTCACACTTAAACACTTCTCCAAATGCATAACGCATAAGTTCACCACACTTTGGACATATCTTGGCACGGTCATATTTAATCAGTGTATCAATCTGGCGCTTTTCCTTTTTCTGCTTTTCTCTTTCCTCAATCTGCCTTAAAGTAGGTTTCATAATCATACCTTCTTTCTTTCAAGTGTATCTCTGAATATATCTCTTCTTTCAGTTTTACCAACTTTATTAATATCTCTTTCTTTATATGTTCCGTCATTCTTAATCTGCTTTTTCTTATAATTCTTATCATCCGGTTCGTCTTCCTGTGTTGTCCTGTCTGCCCTGCCAGGTTCCTTAAGAGCTTTCTCCAGTATCTCCTTATTCTGAAATGCAGAATTGCCATGGTTCATTGATAACATCTGTCTCTGCTTCTGGCTTATATACTGTTCAAGGTTAGCATTACGCACGCCTAACCTGCATCCGTATACTATCTTGTTCTCACCGATAACAACCTTCCTCACAATAATCCCCATAAGACTATAATTCTGATTAAAGTCAGCAAATACAAGTCTTACCGGCATATTAATGACATTGTCCATATCCTCCATGCCAACAAAAGAGAATCCACTCTCACTCACATCTTTAACAATAACATCAACTGCCTTACGGTTAGTCCCTAACTGTGCAACTCCCGAGATACCTATAAACAGCCTGAAAGCCCCTCGTCTGTTAACTTCAAAGCCTTCTCCATTAGCTGTAATCTTATAAAATGTTCCATTATCTTCTCTTATTGAATTAACCGCAACGCCCTTCCATAACATTGGTGGCTTACTGTCCCTTATCATATATACACTTACCATAATACCGCCACCTGAAGAATTAAAGCTTAATATCTTTCCATTAATTCTTATTGGCTCAACCAATACGCTTTGGTTAACTTTTCTGATAACCTTCGATGGAAACTCATATTTCTGTCCATTCATACTTAATTCAATTACCAGGTTATTATCCTCGGGTATGTCCTGTAAAAGCATAGTTATTCTCCATTACACGCAATTAATGATATAATTATAACACATTTACAACAATAAAAAAAGACTCTCATGCCAAACTTGCATGAGAATCTTCTTTCATGATTAATTATTCTTCATCTTCTTCTGGTTCATTCCAGTTATGATATACATTCTGAACATCATCATCTTCATCTAAAAGTCCTAAGATTCTGTTCATCTTCTTAATATCATCCTCAGATGTAAGGTCTACAGTTGTCTGTGGAATCATAGTAACCTCTGCTGAAGCAAATGTTACTCCGGCATCAGCTAATGCCTGATTAACAGCATCAAACTCCTCTGGTGAAGTAAGGATTTCATAACAATCCTCTTCTTCATTGAAATCATCTGCACCAGCGTCAAGAGCTAACATCATAAGCTCATCAGCATCTCCGGTATATTCTTCCTTGTCTACAATCATCTGTCCCTTGTTATCAAACATGAATGATACACATCCCGGAGTACCAACATTACCGCCACCCTTAGTGAAAGCACTACGGATATTAGAAGCAGCTCTGTTTCTGTTATCAGTAAGAGCCTCTACGATAATAGCTGTTCCGTTAGGACCATATCCTTCATATGTAACTGATTCGTAGTTAGACATATCATTACTTGCAGCCTTCTTAATAGCTCTGTCAATTGTATCATTAGGCATATTAGCTGCTTTACACTTAGCAACAACCTGTCTTAACTTACTGTTATTATTAACATCCGGACCGCCTTCTTTAACAGCTATCATAAGCTCCTTACCAAGTCTTGTAAAGATTTTACCCTTAGCTGCATCATTGGCTGCCTTCTTATGCGCGATATTCGCAAATTTTGAATGTCCTGACATAAAAATACCTCATTTCAAATTATTACAAATTAGCTTTAATCTTCTCAATCATCTCTGCATATTCAGCATCTGTAAGATACTTCTTATCTGGGTTCATAAGGAATACGCCACCCCATTCGAACTCGTCCTTATACTTAGGGCAGAGATGAAAATGAAGGTGATGACCTGTATCACCATATGCACCATAGTTAACCTTATCTGGGTGGAAAGCAGCCATGATAGCTCTTGCTACTCTTGCAACATCCTCAAAGTAAGCAGCTCTCTCTTCTGCAGTTAACTCGTTCATATCACCAACATGCTTCTTATGTGCTACGATACATCTTCCAGGATGACTCTGCTCCTTGAACAGATATACCTTTGATGTCTCAAGCTCACATATCTTAATACCAAACTTAGCTACGAGGTCACCCTCTACACAATATGCACAATTCTGATCTACCATAATCGTATCCTCTTTTCTATAACCAAATATAACTCATGCTTCTATATTGCCGGGTTTGAACAGATACAATCTGTTCAAACCCGTATTTAATTAATATGAGAGCATATTAATTAAATTGCATCCTTGATAGAGAAGCTGATTCTTCCCATCTTATCCTTACCCATACACTTGCACTTTACATGATCGCCAAGTGTAAGAACATCTTCAACATGGTTGATTCTCTCATTAGAAATCTTAGAAATGTGAACCATTCCTTCCTTGCCAGGAGCAAACTCTACGAATGCACCGAATTCCTTAATGCTTACAACCTTACCTTCATATATCTTGCCTTCTTCGAAGTCTTCTACAATAGTCTTGATATACTTCATAGCCTTATCCATTCCTGCCTGCTCAACACCACATACAGAAACGAATCCATCATCAGTAATATCAATCTTGACACCGCACTCATCAATGATTGCGTTGATTGTCTTACCACGCTGTCCAACTACTTCGCCAATCTTAGCAGGGTCAATAGATGTCTGGATAATCTTAGGCGCATACTCACCAACAGTCTTTCTAGGCTCAGCAATAGCAGGCTTCATACATGTATCCATAATGAAAAGTCTTGCTTCTCTTGTTCTTCTTATAGCCTCTTCAACGATTGGTCTTGTAAGACCGTGAATCTTAATATCCATCTGGATAGCTGTAATACCTTCTGTTGTACCTGTTACCTTGAAATCCATATCTCCAAAGAAATCTTCAAGTCCCTGGATATCAGTAAGTACAATATAATCATCATCTGTCTCGCCTGTAACAAGACCACATGAAATACCGGCTACCATTCTCTTAATAGGAACACCTGCTGCCATAAGTGACATACAAGATGCACATGTTGAAGCCATTGATGTAGAACCATTAGATTCAAATGTCTCAGAAACGGCACGGATTGCATATGGGAACTCTTCCTCTGATGGAAGAACAGGAACAAGTGCCTTCTCAGCTAATGCTCCATGTCCAATTTCACGACGTCCTGGTCCTCTTGATGGCTTAGTCTCACCTACAGAGTATGAAGGGAAATTATAGTGATGTATGTATCTCTTAGTAGTTACATTCTCATCAAGACCATCAACCTTCTGTGCCTCTGATAAAGGTGCAAGAGTAACAACATCACAGATCTGTGTCTGTCCTCTTGTAAACATTGCAGAACCATGAACTCTAGGAATAATATCAACCTCAGCTGCAAGTGGTCTGATCTGGTTAATAGCTCTTCCGTCCGGTCTCTTGTGATCCTTTAAGATCATCTTACGAACAGTCTTCTTCTGGTACTGGTAAACAGCTTCACCAAGAACTGCAAGCCATTCCTCATTATCTGCAAATGCTTCCTTCATCTTCTCAGTTACAGCATCAATATTCTTCTCTCTTGTCTGCTTGTCATCTGTGAATACAGCAACTTCCATCTCTTCTGGAGATACAACCTGCTTCATAGCCTCAAACATCTCTGCAGGAACAGCACAGCTTACATAAGAATGCTTTTCCTTGCCAACCTCAGCAACAATCTTATCAATAAATGCAATGATTGTCTGGTTGATATCATGAGCCTTATATATAGCCTCAATCATCTTGTCTTCTGGAATCTCATTAGCTCCTGCTTCAATCATAATAACCTTCTGCTTAGTTGAAGCAACTGTAAGCTGAAGATCTCCATCCTGCCACTGTGCCTGAGATGGGTTAACGATAAATTCTCCATCAATCATACCAATCTGTGTTGTAGCACATGGACCGTCAAATGGAATATCAGAAATAGATGTTGCAATAGCAGAACCAATCATAGCAAGTAATTCTGGTCTGCAATTCTCATCAACTGACATAACCATGTTATTAAGAGTAACATCATTACGATAGTCCTTAGGGAATAATGGTCTCATAGGTCTGTCGATAACTCTTGATGTAAGGATAGCATTCTCAGATGCCTTACCTTCTCTCTTGTTAAATCCACCAGGAATCTTTCCTGCTGCATACATCTTCTCTTCATATTCAACGCTTAATGGGAAGAAATCAATTCCTTCTCTTGGTTCTTTAGATGCTGTTGCTGTTGAAAGAACAACAGTATCACCATAATGCATTAATGCAGCACCGTTAGCCTGTGCACACACTCTGCCGATATCAACTCTTAAAGTTCTTCCGGCGAGTTCCATTTCATACTGTTTAAACATATGAACTCCTTCCATAAAAAATATATATTTAACAGAAGGTCCGAAACAACTGAAAAACACACCATAAACTACCGCCATGGTATACATTTCAGTGGTCTCGGGGTATCCCTTCTGCCATTAACAACGCAATAGGGCGGAGTTATACACTCCGCCCTGATTAATTACTTTCTTAAGCCTAAACGCTCAATAAGATTTCTGTAAGATTCAATATCTGTATCCTTAAGATATGCAAGTAAAGCTCTTCTCTTACCAACCATCTTAAGAAGACCTCTTCTTGAGTGGTGATCCTTCTGGTTAACCTTAAGATGTTCTGTTAACTCAGCGATTCTTTCTGTTAAGATAGCTACCTGAACTTCTGGAGAACCTGTGTCTCCTGGCTTTCTTCCATAAGTAGCAATGATTTCTGCTTTCTTTTCCTTAGATATCATGTCTAAATCCTCCTAAATATTAATCTCCTGCCACTAAGCTTCAGGTCGGAGTGTCCTACAGCTGGGTGACGGCTCATACTCGATTATTGTAACACAGGCATTAAACCTTTGCAAGTATTAATTATCCAATAAGAAACATATTTCTTGCAAAATCCGAATCTGCCGCAATCTGTCTCTTCAATCCTTCTACATCTTCAAACTTCATCTCTGGTCTTATAAAATGTATGAATTCAACATCAACCTTCTTGCCATACACATCCTTGTCAAAATCAAAAAGAAATGTCTCAACACTTATCTCTGGTGCATCACTTACTGTAGGCTTAGTTCCTAAGTTAGTAACCCCGTAGAATTTTTCACCATCAATAGTCGTCTGGGTAGCATATACTCCATTAGGTGGCAGGAGCTTATACTCCGTTGGATATATGTTAATAGTAGGGAAATCAAGCTTCCGTCCAAGCTGGTTTCCTATCGAAACCACACCTGTAACATTAAACGGTCTGTTAAGAAGAACATTTACCGTTTCCATATGGCCAACCTTTAATTCTTCTCTTATATATGTACTGCTGATTTCCTTATCCTGATATTTTTCCTTTTCAACAATAATAGTTGTAAATCCAAGTTCTTCTCCTGCTTCCACAAGCATTGCTGCATCACCTGCCCTGTCTTTTCCAAAACGGTAATCAGTACCTACAACAACATACTTTGCATGCAGCTTATCAATAAGAATCCTGCATATAAAATCTTCAGGCTCCATATTCATGAATTCTTCCGTAAACGGATATTCAATCTCAACATCTATGCCAAAATTCTCACACAGTCTGCGTCTTTCACTGCTTGTAGATATAAAATGCTGATACTTCTGTGGACATATTGAAAGCGGCAGACTGTCAAAAGTAAACAAAACCGCAAGCAGATTCTCCTCATCTGCTTTCTGCCTTACAATCTCAATAAGCTTCTGATGTCCTGTATGAATTCCATCGAATTTTCCTAATGTAACTGCACTTTTCTTATTTAATTGAAAATCATCTGTTCCATGAATATATTCCAAAGATGATCACGCCCCTTTACTTGTTGTCTTCGTAAAATATCTTAACCGGATAAAGCACTTCATCTCGAAATTCATATACACCGATAAAGCATTTATCAGAATCGTACACTCTGTATTTCTCATTATCACTGATTGCAGCATCTGCAGGTATCTGTTCTCTTGACAGCTTATTGCCATTGTGAAGATACCGGCTGTATTCTTCTGCAAATGTTATCTCCTGATAATCACTGAATATCTTATCTATGCCAGTTATCCTGTCTTCTATTTCACCCTTTAACACAAGAGCCGATATCTGGTTAAGTGTAAGTGTATCATCAAGCATGAATTCACCTACCCGCGTTCTTGTAAGCTTCATCATACATGCGCCACACCCAAGCTTCTTACCTATATCATCACATAATGACCTGATATAAGTTCCCTTTGAGCAGTCAACAGTAATAGTAACTGTTTTCTGTTTATCTGAAAGATTGATATCATTCACCCTTAATGTATTAATATGGACAGTTCTTGGTTTTCTTTCAATCTCAATACCTTTTCTTGCAAGCTCATAAAGCTTCTGTCCATTATGCTTTAAAGCTGAATACATAGGCGGTATCTGTTCATACTCACCTATGAATTCATTACATGCTTTAAGGACATCCACTTCACTCACATTAACCTCTGACTGGGCAACAATTTTCCCTGATATATCAAGAGTATCTGTCGTTGTGCCAAGAAGCATTACAGCCTCATAAGTCTTTCCCCAGTCAGTTATAAGGTCACACAGCTTTGTAGCCTTACCGATACACACAGGAAGCACCCCGACCGCATCAGGGTCAAGTGTGCCTGTATGACCAATTTTTTTAGTTTTAAGTATTCCCCGAAGCTTTGCAACTACATCATGAGATGTAAATCCCTGCTCCTTATATACATTTAAAACACCATTCATGCATTATCCTCATTATACTGCTGCTCAATCATTTCGCCAATCTTATTAACAATACTGTGGACATTGCCCTTAGCAGAGAATCCTGCTGCCCTCACATGTCCTCCACCGCCAAATGCTGTGGCGATTCTTGCAACATCAATCATTTTCTTTGAACGAAGACTTACTTTGTATTCGTCCTTATCTGTTTCATAAAGGAATATAGCCACTTCAACTCCGTCTGTTAAGCGTAACTGCTCAATAATTCCACCAAGTTCTTTGCCAGTGACACCATAGAAATTCATTTCTTCAATAGATACACTTGAAAATATACATCTGCCATCATAAAACAACACACTTTCAAGCAAAGCTCTTCCAAGAATCTGGTTCTGGATATAACTCTTCTTATAAAAGCTGTTATCGATAATGTCAGAATAATCAATTCCCATCTCCATCATCTTTCCAGCTATATCCATTGTCCTTCTTGATGTACAGCTGTACTTAAACACACCTGTATCATGGATTATTCCTGTATATATGCACTCTGCAACATTTTTATCGACCTTATCCTCGTCAAATGTTGTATAGAGAACTTCACATGCCGAACTTGACTGTGGCTCTACATAATTAACATCAGCAAATGAATTATTGCTTATATGATGATCTATGCAGATAGTCTTATCAGCATTTTCAAAGCAGCTCATAAATGGTTCAATTCTATCCATTGAACTGCAGTCAAGTACTACGAATAAATCAAAATGCTTATCCTCGGCCTCATGCTTAATATCATTAACACCAGATAAATAATTAAATTCATCTGACGGCTTTTCAAGATAAACAGTAACCTCGCACTCAGGAAGATTCTTCCTGATATAATTATATAAACCTAATGTTGAACCAACACAGTCACCATCAGGACGGATATGTCCTGTGATACCTATAACCTTTGCATGTCCGATTTCTTCAATAATATTCATGACTAACCTCTTTATTCTGTCTCGTCTTCAACCTCAACGTGCATCTTATTATCATGTTCTGTAACTTCATCAATAAGCTTAGACATATTAATACCATACTCAATTGACTGATCAAGAATGAATCTTATTTCAGGAGTATTTCTTAAATTGACAGTTCTTGCAAGCTGTCTTCTTATATATCCTTCTGCACTCTTAAGACCTGTAATCGTATCCTTCTGTGACTTTTCATCACCAAGAACACTTATATATGCCTTACATGTCTTAAGGTCAGGAGCGACCTCAACCGCTACAACCGAAGTCATAGGGTTGATTCTAGGGTCTTTAATCTCACTTCTGATTATATTACTTAATTCTTTCAATACCTCGCCGTTAATACGGGTATTCTTTACACTATTTTTACGCATATATTCTCCAAATAAAAACTAAATCCTATCTTGGCACTTCAACCATGATATGTGCTTCAATCATATCCTCTGGCTGGATATCATTGAACTTTTCAAATACCATACCACACTCAGTACCTGCCTTGATTTCCTTAACCTCATCCTTGAAGTGCTTAAGAGATGCGATAGGTCCTTCATAAACCTTCTCACTTCCTCTTGTTATACGGACAACAGAATCTCTTGTAATTCTTCCCTCTTCAACGATACAGCCGGCAATATTACCAACTCCTGAAGCCTTAAATATCTGCATGATTCTTGCATGACCGATAATCTTTTCTTCATAGATAGGCTCAAGCATACCCTTAAGGGCTGCCTCAACATCTTCAATAGCATTGTAGATAACGCTGTAAAGTCTTAAATCGACCTTTTCCCTCTCTGCAACAATTCTTGCCTGATTATCAGGCTTAACGTTAAATGCAATGATGATAGCATTAGAAGCTGATGCAAGTACTACATCGGATTCATTAACATTACCAACACCACCATGAATTACCTTAACAACAACCTCATCATTAGAAAGTCTTACAAGACTTGACTTAACAGCCTCAACAGAACCCTGTACATCAGCCTTGATGATAATATTAAGTTCCTTCATATTACCAGCCTGAATCTGTTCAAAGAGTGCATCAAGAGATACCTTATGCTTAGTATCATCAAGAAGCTTCTTTCTTCCCTCGCTGATAAATGTCTCTGCTGTACTTCTTGCTTCCTTCTCTGAATCAGCAGCCATAATGATTTCACCTGCATTAGGAACATCATTAAGACCAAGAATCTCAACCGGAGTAGATGGTCCGGCAACCTTTACTCTGTTACCCTTATCATCAATCATGGCTCTTATCTTACCATAGCAAGAACCTGCTGATACAGCATCTCCCACATGAAGAGTACCCTTCTGTACAAGGATAGACGCTACAGGACCACGTCCCTTATCAAGCTCAGCCTCAATAACAATACCTCTTGCCTTTCTGTCAGGGTTAGCCTTAAGTTCATTAACCTCTGCTGTAAGAAGAATCATATCAAGAAGCTCATCAATACCATGCTTAGTATGTGCTGATACTGGAACAAATGTAGTAGAACCACCCCAGTCTTCTGCAATAAGACCATACTCAGTAAGCTCCTGCTTAACCTTCTCGATATTAGCATTAGGCTTATCAATCTTATTGACAGCAACAATAATCTCAACACCTGCTGCCTTTGCATGGTTAATAGCCTCAATTGTCTGTGGCATTACACCATCATCTGCAGCTACAACAAGAATAGCAATATCTGTAGCCTGAGCACCACGCATTCTCATAGCTGTAAATGCTTCATGACCCGGAGTATCAAGGAATGTAATAAGATTACCATTTACATTTACCTGGTAAGCACCTATCTTCTGTGTGATTCCGCCTGACTCCTTAGCTGTCACATGAGTTTCTCTGATTGCATCAAGTAATGAAGTCTTACCATGATCAACGTGTCCCATAACGCAGACAACTGGTGGTCTTGGAACAAGCTTATCCTCTGGTTCTTCATCTTCCTTAAGAAGTTCTGCAATAACATCAACCTTCTCTTCATGCTCACATATGCAGTTGAACTCGAGAGCAATCTCTTCTGCTGCATCGTAATCTATCTCTTCGTTAATAGTAACAACCTTACCCTGTAAGAACAGCTTCTTAACAAGTGCTGCAGGAGCTACCTTCATCTTATCTGCAAGTTCCTTGATAGTAAGAGTATCTGGAAGAACAAGCTGCTTGATTGTCTCTTCTTCCTTTTCCTTCTTCTCAGGCTTTGTCATAGGCTTCTTATCAAATCTGCTGTTAGCAAACTTAAGATTTTCCTTAGCCTCATTATCTCTCTTTCTGTCATTCTTCTTGCTGTCTATTCTTGAATCATGTCTTCTTGAATCTGGCTTAGCTGAAAAATCAAACTCTTCCTTAGGTGCAGAATCTCTTCTGTCATTATTTCTTCTCTGACCTCCGTTAAATCCTCCACGGTTCTGGTCATTATCCTTTCTGAAGCCGCCATTTCCAGACTGTCCGTTTCTGTCATTTCTGAAACCGCCGTTATTGTTGCGGTCATTGTTTCTATAACCGCCATTATTATCACGATTACCATAACCACCATTGTTGTTACGATCATTATTTCTGTAACCGCCATTATTATCACGGTTGCCATAACCGCCATTGTTGTTGCGGTCATTGTTTCTATAGCCGCCATTGTTACGGTCATTATTTCTGTAACCATTATTATCACGGTTACCGTAGCCGCCATTGTTATTGCGGTCGTTATTCCTGTAGCCGCCGTTGTTATCACGGTTGCCATAACCACCGTTATTATTACGGTCATTATTTCTGTAACCGTTATTACCTCGGTCGTTGTTTCTATAACCGCCGTTATTATCACGGTCATTATTTCTATAACCGCCATTATTACGGTCATTATTTCTGTAGCCGCCGTTGTTATCGCGCTGTCCGTCTCTGTTATTATTATCTCTTCTAGGATTCTTATCCCTTGAACTGTTCTGTGGGAAATATACCTGTGAGATATGCTTCTTATCATCAGCATTGCCAGACTTATTCTGTGTTCCCTGCTGTGACTGCTTTGGAGTCTGATTCTGCTGTCTGTTGTCCCTGTTATCATTCTTTACAGGCTGTGACTGCTTTGCTGGCTGTGCTGCCGGCTTATTCTCAGCCTTAGGTGCAGGAGCAAACTTCTTTCTCACGCTTGAAATTTCTGCATCTGTAAGTCCGCTTACAGACTTATAAGTCTTCTCGCTGTTGCTAAGCATATCAGTAATATCCTTAGATGTTATATTTAATTCTTTTGCCAATTCATGTACTCTCATATTTGCCATTTAACCTCTTTTCTAAATAACAGCACTGCTGTTATTCTAAACCCTGTTCAAAATATTTTTCTATGGTCTTTGCAAATCCTTCATCAAGGACTGCCAGTGATGCGCGGAATTCCTTTCCTATCGCGTGGCCAACACTCACCTTGTCACTAAAAAAATGTATCGGAACCTTGTAATAAGTACACATATTTGTAAACATTTTCTTAGTATTATCTGAAGAATCATCTGCAACAATAACTGTGTATGCCTTTCCGGTTTTAACAGCCTTCTCTGTTGAAAACTCTCCGCTTGCAACCTTTCTGGCTTTCTGCGCAAGTCCAATCATATTAAGGATTTTCTGTTTATTTTCCAATATTATTCAGCTCCTTTGCTAACTCATCATAGACAGCAGAATCTACTGCCATCTTAAATGACCTTTCAAGTCCCTTATTCTTAAATGCTTTAGACAGGCAGTCTTCATTCGCACATATATAAGCCCCTCTGCCATTCTTCCTGCCTGTAGCATCTATAACAATTGATTCATCCTGTGTCTTCAGAATACGGATTAAGTCCTTCTTATCCTTCATCTGACCGCAGCCAATACACTGTCTTTGTGGAATCTTCTTTACTGTAGCCACTATGCATCACTCCTAATAATTATTCTTCATCAAGGCTTATTTCAGATGGTTCAACATACTCTTCTTCTAAGTTTTCTTCTTCTGTATGTTCTTCAGGTTCAGCCTCGCTCTTAATATCAATTCCATATCCTGTAAGCTTTGCAGCAAGTCTTACATTCTGTCCCTGCTTACCGATTGCTAAAGAAAGCTGCTGCTCAGAAACAACAATCTTAGCCTTCTTTTCTTCATCATCAGCTACTGCTGAAACAACCTTTGCAGGGCTTAATGCGTTAACAATAAGCTGTGCTGAATTGCTGTCCCACTCAATGATATCTATCTGCTCATTGCCAAGCTCATTAACAATAGCTTTAACTCTTGCACCATTAATACCAACACATGCACCTACAGGATCTACATTAGCAACATTAGCTCTTACTGCCATCTTAGTTCTTGAGCCGGCTTCTCTTGCAATACCCATGATTTCAACAACGCCGTCTTTAATCTCTGTAACTTCTTCTTCAAAAAGCTTCTTAACAAGCTCCTGTGACTTTCTTGAAACTCTTACAACAGGACCACCCTTTTCTCTGTTAATTACATCAACAACATATAACTTAATTCTGTCGCCTGGTGCAAACTTCTTATCCTTGAACTTGTCATCAGCCTTAAGAACTGTCTGGAGTCTTCCAAGATCAATTGTAAGATCACCATTGTCAGCAACTCTCTGCACAATACCTGTAATAAGTTCCTTCTCCTTAGAATGATACTCATTATAAAGAGCATTCTTTTCCTGCTCTCTGATAGTCTGCACAATAGTATTCTTAGCATTCTTGGCAGCCTTTCTTGAGAACTCCTCAGACTTTACTTCAACAGTAATAACATCACCAAGCTGGCAGTCAGGCTTAATCTTTCTGGCATCTTCTAATGCAATATCAGTACCTGATACATATTTTTCTTTCTTATTCTCTCTGTTCTCTGGAACAATAACTTCCTCAACAACAGTTCTGTCAGAATAAATGTGGAAATCGCCTGTTCTTCTGTCTAACTCAACACGACCATTATCAGCCTTATCAAACTCAGCCTTGTACTCATCCATAAGAGATTTCTCGATAGCTGCAAACATAATCTCTTTATCGATTCCATTCTCCTTCTCAAGAGCATCAAGTGCCATAATTAATTCCTTATTCATTGCTTTTAATTTCCTCCAAAAATATATTATACTTCATCTACAAATGCCCATCTGATCATAGCCAGATTACTTCTGTCAAATGTTTTAGTTACATCATCAATACTGATTGTTACCGTATCTTTATCATATTCCTTAAGAACCCCGGAATATTCCTTAGATTTATCAACAGGACTGAATAATTTAATCTCAATCATTCTGCCAATACTCTTTTCATAATCCTTCTCTTTCTTAAGAGGTCTTGTAAGACCCGGAGAACTTACCTCAAATATATACTGGTCATCAATGTAATTCTCCCTGTCCAGTATCTCATTGAAAGCTCTGCTCACATTCTGGCAGTCATCAATAGTAACTCCGCCTTCTTTGTCAATGTAGACACGCAGATACCAGTCGCTGCCTTCTTTCACGTAGTCAACATCAAAAAGTTCCACGCCGTTAGCTTCAACAACCGGCTGTATAAGTTCTGTTGTCTTAGCTTCATAGCTTTCTCTTTTTCCCATGCAGTACTCACCCTTTCTAAAAATATTCAGTTTTCTTATATATGAACGAAAGAGTGGACATCTCTGCCCACTCTTTCCGTATCACATATAGTAGCTTGTAGGGGAATCGAACCCCTGATTCCGCCGTGAGAGGGCGGCGTCTTAGCCTCTTGACCAACAAGCCATAGCTTTCGTTGTCTTGCAGTTGTGTACCGCAGCAACAATGATATCTTAACTCAATTATCGGAATCCGTCAAGCACTTTTTTGAATTTTTTTAAAAAATTTTCAAAAAATATTTCAAAACCTTCAAAAAAGCGCTTAAATACTGGATTTTAAGTCAATTAATAATCTTATGCAAAACTAAAGATTGCTGTAAATACTCCCGCACTTGCGATTCCCATAATCACTCCTGCAAGCAAAACTCCTAACAAAACTGCTATTACACTCTTCTTAAATCCCATATCAAGAAAACTTGCTGCAAGTGTTCCCGTCCATGCACCTGTTCCCGGAAGCGGAATTCCAACAAAAAGTAATAATGCTACAAAAAGACCTCTTCCAGCCTTCTCCTTAAGCTTCTCTCCACCCTTGTGTCCTTTTTCAATACAGAAAGTAAAGAACTTTCCAATATATTTCTTATCCTTTCCCCACTCAAGAACCTTTCTTGCAAAAAGGTAAATAACCGGTACAGGAAGCATATTACCTATTACGCACACAATATATGACTGTAACAATGGTAACTGGAATCCCTGTGATACAGGAATTGCACCTCTAAGCTCAATAAGTGGAACCATAGAAATAAGAAAAATATACAAATACTTTTTTAACATACTATCTCCTATTTAATTTAATAATAAACAGAATTGATAATACATAATATTTGTTAAAAAATCAAGTGTATTATATATTCTCAATCTGCCAGTCAATCGGTTCTACCCCATTAGCCTTTAAAAATTCATTGCACTGGCTGAAATGTCTGCATCCAAAAAAACCTCTGTACGCAGATAACGGACTCGGATGTGGTGCTTTAAGAATAAGATGTTTCGGATTATTAAGCATTGATGCCTTTCTCTGTGCAGGCGAACCCCACAGCATATACACAATAGGTCTGTCCTGCATATTGACAGCATTAATAACTGCATCCGTAAACTGCTCCCAGCCGTGTCCCTGATGTGAATTAGCCTGATGTGCTCTTACAGTGAGTACTGTGTTAAGCAGAAGCACTCCCTGGTCGGCCCATTTCTTAAGATATCCGTTATTAGGAATATAACATCCACAGTCATCATGCAGTTCTTTATATATATTCTTAAGTGAAGGCGGTGCTTCCTCTCCAGGAAGTACTGAAAAAGACAGTCCATGTGCCTGATGTACATTATGATAAGGATCCTGACCAAGTATCAGTACCTTAACCTTACTAAGTGGTGTAAAATGAAACGCATTAAATATATCATCTGCCGGAGGATATACAACATATTTGCTGTATTCATCCTTAACAAATGTAAATAATTCCTTGTAATATGGCTTGGAATATTCCTCCTTAATAGCAGGAAGCCAGTCATTATCTATCATCGACATATCCATATCCTCCTACATACGCATAGGAATACCATTATCTGCAAGGTATTTCTTAAGCTCCATAATATCAAGTTCCTTATAATGGAATAGCGAAGCAGCAAGTGCTGCATCTGCTTTTCCCTTAGTAAATGCATCAAGAAAATGTTCTTTACTGCCTGCACCGCCTGAAGCAATTACAGGTATTGATACATTTGACGCAATTGTATTAGTAAGCTCAATATCATATCCGGCTTTCGTTCCGTCACAATCCATACTTGTAAGAAGAATCTCTCCTGCTCCAAGCTTTTCTGCCTTCATCGCCCATTCTACAACATCCATATGCATATCAACTCTTCCGCCATTCTTATATATGCTCCAATGACCATCACTATTCCTCTTTGCGTCAATTGCAACTACAACACACTGGCTTCCAAACTTATCAGCTGCATCAGATATAAGCTGCGGATTCATAATAGCTGCCGAATTAATTGATATCTTATCAGCCCCTTCTCTTAAAAGTACCTTAAAATCATCTGTGCTTCGTATTCCACCGCCTACAGTAAACGGAATAAACACTCTTTCTGCCACTCTTCTTACAAGATCAACAGTTGTGTTTCTTCCATCACTTGAAGCTGTAATATCAAGAAATACAAGTTCGTCTGCACCTGATTTATCGTACATTGATGCAACCTCTACAGGATCTCCTGCATCTCTTAAATCAACAAAATTAGTTCCTTTGACAACTCTTCCATCCTTGCAGTCAAGGCATGGTATAATTCTTTTAGTAAACATCAGCAACTCCTTTTAGCAATTATAATGACGCAAAATTCTTTAATATCTTAAGTCCTACATCACTGCTCTTTTCAGGATGGAACTGGCATGCAAACACATTGCCGCTTTCAACCGAAGCATGAATATGTGTAGTATACTCCGTAGTTGCTGCCACAATTCCCTCATCTGCTGCCTTAAGATAATAAGAATGTACAAAATACACATATGGATTACCTTCAAGTCCCTTAAAAAGTCTCGCTTCAGGCTTAATATCAAGAGAATTCCATCCCATATGCGGAATCTTGAAACCATCCTTAGCAGGAATCTTTAATATCTTTCCCGGAAGAATATCAAGTCCCTCCGCCCCCGGAGTCTCATCACTTTCCTTAAATAAAAGCTGTAATCCCAAACATATTCCAAGGAATGGGGTTCCATTACCTGTCACCTTCTTAATAGTATCAACAAGTCCGAACTTATCAAGATTGTTCATTGCATCACCAAATGAACCAACTCCCGGAAGAATAACCTTATCAGCTTGTAAGATTTCACTTGAATCTCTTGAGACTAAAACTTCCTCTCCTAATGATACCAGAGCCTTTTCAACACTCTTTAAGTTACCTGCGTCATAATCGATAATTGCTATCATTGTACTGCCTTTCCGTATTCTTCTATTCTGTAATAATAATTAGTAAAATCTGTATCTGACATTGATGATAGTCCTATTGCTTCTGTTTCAGATATCTTAAATGTATCCTGTAAAGCCAATACTATCTGCTTATATACAGCAGTAAACTTATTATCAATGCCTAACTCCTGTGCCTGCGGACGAAGACTATTATATCTGTTCACTCCCTTAATAAGACTGTCAAGTGCTTCTGTCTTCATATTAAGCTTCATATAATTCTCATATGAATCATATTGTTTCTGAACATACATAATTGTTGAAGCCTGCTCATAAAGAGTCTTATCACTGCCATTAAGCTTTATTCCGCTTAACTTATCATATGCTTTCTCATACTGCTCATTGCTGTAATAATCTTTAGCCAGAGAAACACTGTTGTTATAATAAAAGCCTGAACTTAAAACACTTATAAGTACCGAAACACCCGCCACAAATAATACAAGCATAACAATCGAAACAGGCTTTATCTTAAGAATATCCTGCGGTTTAGGTGGTTCTTTCGGTTTCTTTACCTTCTTAGGCTTTACCTTCTTAGGTTTATTAGCCTTCTGTGCTTTCTTAGCCTCTCCTGCCTGCTTCTTTTGCTCTTTCTTCTCTGCTGCCACAGCTTTCTTTAATTCCTTATTCTTCTGCTTTTCTTCTTCATCAAGTCTTTCGGCTTCTTCCTCAGCCTTATCCTCTTCAATGTGCTTTGCTTTCATCTGTTCAAGCCTGTACTTAAGTCTTGCAAAAAAGCCTTTCTTAGGAACCTGTGACTCATCAAGCGTACTCTTGTTTCCGAACACATCTTCTATAATCTGCTCATTCTCATCTTTAGGTTCATTTCCAGATGAAGTTTTTCCTTTATCAGACGAATCTTTTACTACATTCTCTTCTATACTTTCTTTCTCTCCCACAGCTTCTGATGCACTCTCTACAGTTTCTGTATCATCCTCAAGACTGTCAAAGAACACTTTCTTAATCTTCTTGAAAAAGCCTTCTTTCTGTGGTTTTAACTTTTTCTTATCATCTGCACTAATCGTCTGTGCCTGAGTATCAGCACTTTTTTCATTATGTTCTGTTTCTTTATCAGGAGAACTTCCAAACAGATCATCTATAGACGCACTGTCTGACTTAACATCATCAATAATATCATCAAGATTCATATTCATAAGTCTTTTCATATCGTCATCTGAAAGTTCTGAATTATCATCTGATGTCAACTTTGCCCCCGCTGCCTCTTCTAGCGGAGTATTATCAAGAAGCGCCTCTAACTTAGCGTCTGCATCAGCTTCACGCTCTGGCTCATTAGCCTCTTTAACAGCATTCTCAGCCTCAAGTTTCTCTTTAGCCTGCCTTGCAATTGTCTCTGGATCATTATAAGACTGGCTCTCCTGTTCCTTTTCATTCAGCGCATTAAGCATATTACTAAGATAATCATCCTGCTGTTCATTATCAGCCAAAATTCTTACCTCCCATCCAATCAAAATATACTAAAATATTATCATAAATATTGATTATTAACAACATTTTACAAGTTCTTTTATAAACTGTGCTCCATTCATCTCAAAAGCACATGCCCTGTCCCCGATTTCCTTAGGAATCTGGTAAAATGTACTGTGAACACGATACATCTTAGCCTTCTGATTAATCATCACAATTCTTTCAAATGGCCATCTTATAACATTAGGGTTAGAAAAATCTTCTCCCAGTTCCACAATAACCAGCTTCTTTGCAAGTGAGGATGACAGCCATTTATTGTAGAAATCCCACTGTTTTTCCTCTTCTTCAGCATTATTTTCATTGACCGGACAGACAATTCTTCTTTCATTAAGTCCACAATTCCTGATCGTACCAGCTTTATCAGTAGACACAATAAAGTAATTCACATGTTCCATAGATGCAAACAACTTTTTCAGATTGTCATATATTTCTGTATCATCAGAAGAATATATTTCTTTCCCCAAGCCAAAAAGTACATAATCAGCACTCTTTATATCATCAATTAAATCATTATAAATCATAAGTACCTCCATTTCATAACCATATGATTATAACATCTTTTTTGAATGTTGTCATTGCTTCAGTATGTTGCACGGGTGGCGCTCCTCGAGGACCTTTTTGTGTGGGCAGCCATATGCCAGAACTGTGTTCTGGCATTGTCGCGGCGCTCCTCGAGAAGCTATATAAAGTTCACAATTTGTGCAAGCACAACTGTGAACTTTCCATATCTTCTCTCATCGCTGCCCGCACAAAAAGGACGCCGCCCATGTCAGGCGGCGTCCCATAAGAGGAAGTGTAAAATGAAGAAAATTATCTGAGTAATTTATCGATTTCTGATACAAGCAGTCCGATTTCCGGCTTTGACAACTGGACATCTGCACCAAGTAATTCTCCCTTTGCTCTCATCTGTTCATTAATAAGTGATGAGAATATAACAACCGGAATATTCTTTAACTTGTCATCAGACTTAATAAGCTTTGTAAGTCTGTGACCATCCATAAGCGGCATCTCCAGATCAGTGATAACACAATCTATATCAAGTGGTACTTTTCCTGCCTTAGCATCTGATATAAAATCCCATGCTTCCTGACCATTATGACATAATGTAAGATTATCATAACCTGATTTAACAAGTGAATCAGATATCAGCTTAATAAGAAGAGGTGAATCCTCTGCTATGACAATATGTGCTTCACTTCTTGGTCTGCCTTCAAGCTTGAGAATATCAGAAGTCTTAAGACCTGTCTCCGGACTTATATCTGATACAATACGTTCAAAATCAAGAATAATAATAAGCTGACCGTTAATCTTAACAATTCCTGTAGCAATTCCATTGTCAGCAGTACTTATTGTTGTATCCGGAGTAATAATATCAGCCCATGATACTCTGTGAATTCCAACAACTGTATGTACATGAAAAGCGACATTCAATTTGTTGAAATTAGTTATAATAAACATATCCTTCGAAATATCTCCTGAAGGAGCACTTTTAATAACCTTAGCAAGGTCTACAACTGTTATCATCAAATCTCTTGGCATAAATATTCCTTCTACACAAGGATGTGCATTAGGCACTGGTGTAACCGGACTATATGGCACAATCTCCTTAATCTTGGCAACATTAATACCATAATGATTATTCCCTATTGTGAATTCAAGAACCTCTAATTCATTAGTTCCACTCTCTATCAAAATATTAGTTTCCATATTAAATTCCTCCATGTTGTTCACGAACAACTTCTATGTGAAGATTATAACAGAAACATATTAAAAAAACAATGAAATAATGAAAAACTTATCTTACAGGTCTTATAATGCTTCTGCTGCACAGATAAGTTATAAGGAAATATCCTCCATAAATAACAGCAACGAATGCGAGCGTAAGCCCTATAGACGCTGCCATTGAACTCATTCCCATAGTTGCAAGAATTATGTTAATAAACTTAATTCCAAACACAGAATGTATAAGTGCGAGAATCAGCGGAAACGCAAAGAATATTCCAATCTGCTTAAAAAGTGCCATATCAATCATTCTCTCATCAACTCCAAGCTTCCTTAACATTCCATATCGTTCCTTATTGTCTGCACTGTCTGACAATTCTCTCAACGCAAGAATTGCTGCACTGCTTATAAGGAATATAATTCCTAAATATAAGGCAATAAATGTAACTAATGCTCCAAGCCCGACACTGCTTTCAGCCAGCTCAATTCTGGAATTCCAGCTAATGAAGCTCTTTTTAAATGATATATTTTTCATTAAATTGTCTAACTGTGTTTCAATAGAATATCTTTCTTCCTTAGTGTCTGCCCTATAGTCAGCACTAAGCCCCATATTGCGTACCTGCTGTGGTTTTACCGCATTATCAGGCACAACAAGAATCCCATCATTCATATTCTGAACGCCAATCTGTACAAAACCATCCTTGCATTCATTATATCTTGGTTTATACTCTTTTCCATTGACAGATAATATAATTCCTTCCTTTAATGCCTGATTCCTAATCATAACCATGTTCTTATAATCTGCCACTATAATATATTCATCGTCATTAAGTTCATACGTACTATTACCATACAGTCTTGCAACAGAATTATAATCGCCAATAGTCATTACCGGCATAATAGCATCTGCCATAAACTGATAATCATCTGTATTAATATCCCCTAATGTATCTTTAACTGTCAATCCGGTGTTGTATATATTATATTCAACAACATCCTTAAAATACTTCTGTGCATCAAATCCACTGTTATTAAGCGTTTCTATTATACTTAATTTGGAATCTTCCAGCATTTCCCTGTCTTTTTCATTCATATTCTGTGATGTGGCATATGCCTCGCTCATCGCATCATATGAATATTTTGCAAGCTGTACATCAACAGGACACATACTGTCCAGATCCTTTGAAAGCGAATCCTTCATTGAAAGTGCTGCAGAAAGCACGCTTATTGTAATAAAAAGCATGATACATATAACAGTTGTCGAGAATACAGTAGTGTTAATCTTGCTGCAGAACTGCCTTAACACAAAGCTGTTCACCCCTTTATAATACACACTCTTAATACTTGTGAATATTCTTATCATAAAGCCTGAGACTGACCAGAATATTAAAAATGTAGCGACACAGCCAAGTGCAATAGGAACGCCTATTTTATTAATGATATTTATTGACTCAACACCCCTTGTAACCATCCAGTATGCATAAGAAAGAATACCAACACCTATGACGAATACTATTGTGCAGACAATTGGGTTCTTCATAGTAACCTTCTCAGTTTTCTTACCTGCATTGAGAAGATCAATAAGCTTACATCTGCTGATACTGAATGTGTTAAATATCATAACTAACACATACATAATTGCAAAATATATTAAAGTCTTGATGCATGCCTTCATTGAGAATATGAATTTAAACTTAGTCATATCAGCATCAAACATATTAGCAACAATCACGCTCATAAACTGTGAAAGGATTGTACCAATAACAAGCCCTGCCACAAGTGAAACAATGCCGATAAGCAATGTTTCAAAGAAAAGAATCACTGAAATCTTTCTCTTGCTCATTCCAAGTGTAAGATATATGCCAAACTCCTTATTACGTCTTTTAATAAGAAAACGGCTTGCATATATAATCAGAAATCCAAGTATGCACGATACGAATACGCTCACTCCTGAAAGCATGTCATTCATCAGCTTGATAATATCCATCATATTTGCTCTTACATCAAGCATAACGCTCTGACTGTCAATTGCATTAAACACATAAAATATTGCAACACCAAGAATAAGAGTGAAGAAATAGACGGTATAATCCTTTAAACTCTTCCTGATGTTCTTTAAAGATATCTTAAAGAGCATTATTAAGGTCGCCTCCTAACAATGTCACAACATCAATGATTTTATCAAAAAATTCTTTTCTTGTAGATTCACCTTTGCGTATCTCATTAAAGATTTTACCGTCCTTGATAAATATCACCCTGCTTGCGTAGCTTGCTGTAAATGCATCATGTGTTACCATAAGAATAGTTGCCAAAAGCTCAGTATTAAGAAAGTTAAAGCTCTCAAGCAGCATCCTTGATGACTTTGAATCAAGCGCCCCTGTCGGCTCATCCGCAAGTATAAGCTTTGGATTCGTAATAATGGCTCTTGCACTTGCCACTCTCTGCTTCTGTCCTCCTGACATCTGATAAGGATATTTGTTTAATACATCTTCAATGCCAAGCTCTCTTGCAGTCTGTCTTACTCTTAATTCAATCTCCCTTGCCGGAACATTCTGTATAGAAAGCGCCAGTGCAATATTTTCAAATGCTGTTAATGTATCAAGAAGATTAAAGTCCTGAAAAATAAAGCCTAACTCCTCTCTTCTGAACTTGTTAAGCTTATTTCCCTTTAACTGGGTAATTTCATTGCCTCCGACATATATCTTACCTGTAGTCACCTTATCAAGTGTTGATATACAGTTAAGAAGAGTCGTCTTTCCTGAACCGCTCGCTCCCATTATAGAAACGAACTCTCCCTTTCCAACCTCAAACGAAATATTGTCAATCGCTTTGGTAAGACTTGATTTGTTTCCATAATACTTTTCAATGTTATCAATCTTAAGTATTGTTTCCATAATAATTAATTCCTTTCATATAGATTAATTATGTTTTACCACTTAACTAATCCGGTGTCGTTTGTTCAATATTACGGAACATTACAATTTTGTAACATTACTCCGGTACTATGTAATGAAACTATTAACAGGTTTTATTGATAATTCTGCCATCTGATATCTCTATTATCTCATCAGATAACTGGTCAAGTTCTTCCTTATCATGACATGCAATAATTATTACCGCTCCTCTTTTCTTCTGTTCTTCTAATATATCATGAACCTTCTCAACACTGACATCATCAAGTGCATTAATCGGCTCGTCAAGAATAATAATATCAGGATTTTCCATAACTGCTGCCGCAATTCCTAACTTCTGCTTCATTCCCAGAGAATACTTTCTGTAAGTTCTCTTATCATCAGGGTCAAGTCCTATATCCTTAAGTGCCTTTCTAATCTGTTCATCGCTTACTCTGTTCTGAATAGATGCCAGCACCTTAAGATTCTTAAGCCCTGTATAATTACCTATAAATGAAGGATTCTCAATTAACACGCCTATACTTTCCGGAAAAGATATATCTTTTCCAAGTATCTTTCCATCAATATCAATTATTCCTGAATCCGGAGTAATAAGCCCGCATATTGCACGCATAAGCATAGTCTTTCCCGAACCATTCTTTCCTCTTAATCCATATACCTTTCCACCTGTGAATTCCAGATTGATATCCCTTAATATTGGTGCTTTCTTTATTGTCTTATTAACATCTGTTATTTTAATATACATTTTTTAATCCTCCCTCACAAGAATATCTTTTTTATTAAACCCAATCATTCCGGCCACATACACAACAATATACACGACAAGGCATACTGCGACTGACTGCCATACCTGTATTCTCTGTGCATTATACACACTGCTTCTTACCACCATAGAATTATTTCCTATCATAAGCGGATTGTTTATAAATACTGACATAACATTCCATGCCATAACTGCGAGCATGCCAATCATCGGATTCGTAAACATGGAGATTGTCATCTGAACCAGTGCTGTTACCAAAGAAACAACAACCGGCATTACAAGCATATACACTATAATCCACACATTTGCCGTATTATCCGGGACAGACTTATTACTAATCTTTTCAAAAAGCTCATAATTAACCTTCATACTCAGGTTTCCATTGTATAATCCATATACAAATGCTGTTGCATACTGAATTGCATATACAGAAAGTACAGTCAGGCAGTTCCACAGACATTTACTGTTCCACCATAATCTTCTGCTTCTGCATTTCATAAGAAAATCAATTCCTACGCCTTCACAGTCATCATTGCAATAACTGTATATCATGAATGGCACAAGAAACTGAATCAGCATCCATACAAAAGGAAATACAATCTTTCCCTCCTTAATAATAAGAACAGGATCATAACCTCCCTGAATAAAGAATATCGTATCCATCATTCCAAATTCATGATTTCCTAATATTATCAGCACTCCGGCAAGCATAAGAACAGCGATTAAGTATCTGAATCTGTCAGCATAGAAACCTCTTTCAATATCATGCCATATAACGCCTCTTATACTTTTGTTACTCATCTTCTTTTTTGTATTCATAATACTCACGCTTTCTTTGAAGAATAAGACCTGCAATAATCAGAACAGCCATAATTAAAGCAGCTATGCCAAGCTTTCTGGCGCACTCATTAGAACTATACCATGCAGCCCCGAATATAATCATTTTATGATAGGTAAGCGGTATAAATATATCTACTCCTGCAAATATAATAACAGCCGCACCTGATATAACATCTGATGAAAATATAATCTCGCATATAATTCCTATAAAACATGTTATTGCAATCATCAAAGCCATTAATATCCAGTAAACAAACATTACCTGCATACCTGTTACCTGACCTGCCGGCAATACATCCATATTCATTAATTTATAACTTGAATAACTGTTCCAGTTAAAAAATACATCAAACTTAGTTGCTGCATATGCAATTGCAGCCAGTTCATATATTAACGACAGCACTGCCGAATACACTATCGTACAGATACTCTGCCACAGATATATTCCTGCCCTCGAACTGTATTTCAGAATTATCATTGGATCTCTGTCGCATTTCATCATTCTCTGATTGCATACAGCTGCTATAATCATCATCAGTGGAAACACATAATTCTGTGACATACAGGTCAATACATCTAATACACACGGTGTTCCCGACGCATTTCTTTGTAAAGACCTTAAGAAAATTGTAAGCAGAACTTCCTGTGAAATAACTGCTCCTGCAAGCCAGAACAGCATTTCTGTATTAACATATCTTCTTTTTAATTCATTCCACATATTATTTACCCATTCTCACATACTTACCCGGAGTTACTGAGAAATACAACTGCCATTCTTCTTTATTCAGCTTATCAGCATTTATGCTGTGAGGAAATGATATGCTGTGGATAAGGAAAGGTATATCTACAGTAATGCTTGTCCCCTGCTCAAATTTAGAAAAATTAACCTCTTTGTTAATATCTCTTATATAATCATTAGATATTCCCTGCGAGAAAGCTCCCGATGCCAGTCTGATATCTGCATAAGGAAATCCTTTCATCTCACCCGTTATATCTAAAGTACATTCAGCAACCATCACATATAAATCATCCTGCTCATCACTTATGTCTTTTCTTTTATCAATTCCATACTCATTCAAAAAATCTTCAATTGACATAACCTTATAACTGCTGACAGATGCCGAATATCCATTCAATTCAACCGGTTCATTAAGCTCATATTCAGTTACACTTCCCTGTGGATACATCTTATTGACTTTAACTATATAGAACGCTGCCACTCCCGCCAATATACATACTAACGCTATTATTAATATTTTCTTCTTCATATCAGATTGCATCCTTTCTTCTGCTTCGTACAAAATACGATATTGTTATCAGCACTATTAACATCACCATATCAATTATCATAAATTTCAGTTCAGAATAACGCAGTTTGGATGCTGTCAGATATTCCATAGGGCCATCTCTTCCAATAGATGAACAAACAATATAATAAAAGAAATATATCATGAATGGTGTAAGTGCGACCATAAATCTGTTATTTACAAGGTCGGCAAATATGTATGCAATACAGTTAATTAGTCCAAATCCCACAAATGCAAATAAAAATACTATAACAGCCATTGCAAACGGTGCTTTAAAAAATAAATCTCCAAAAACTGACAGTTTCGAGAAATTAAACTGTGAACTGACCGATTCTGGCTTAAAAGCTGGCAAAATCATAGCTGTCACAACAAATGATATAACAAGCGGAAAGCTTGCCACAAAACCACCTACTATAAACTGGGCAAAAAGCTTCGCTTTGTAATACTTCTTTTTATCAATTCTTGTAAATATATTATTAACATAGTGCTTTTTCACATCCATCAATATGCTTATAGAATATGGCAATGCTGTCAGCAGCGGCATAATAAAGTAATAAAGAAATACATATGAACCTGGTCTTACCCCCATCCACTTCATATACAATCCCGGAAGCTGTATACCGCTGTATTTTCCCATCTCAAGCAGTTTATCTAATGTTTTTCTTGCTGGAATAATCTCGTTCCATATATTAAACCCTACGATAATTAACCCTATTGCTACTGATACAATAAGCATCTTATTCTTAAATGCTCTTTCCAATTCTATTTTAATTAATTTATTCATTTTCTCCTCCTGGTTCATGTACGATTGCTAATGGTCCTATAAATGGTGAATTTCTTAGATGAAAATTCAATGCAATTATGTCATTCTCAACTTCTTCATCTGTAAATATACAATATAATATTAAATTTTTTGTTTCTCCTTTTTCAAAACTAAAATTTGTTTTTCCAATTTTATTGGCTTCTGCATCTGAACCAACCGTTCCTGCATTTTTAATAGGTTCAAATGTTCCATCGTCATTCAAACTATCTATAAACCATGAAGTCTGGAAAACATTATAATAATCATCCACATCATTATCATTAATATCTTTAGTTAATTCCAATTCGATAGCTGCATAGAAATAATCTGATATAAAATTATTATTATCATCCATGCTGTCTTTTTTATTTGTCAATCCATAATCAATCCTATTTATATCAAAATCACACTGTCTTGATATTCTGCAATCTTTAACTCTTACATGGTATACATTATATGTAGTCCTATCGTTTTCATCATACTTACGATTTATGTCTATTTCTCTCCTTATTTCAAACTCTTCCCCATACCCAGCAACTTCTATTTCTTGATAAAGTTTACTTTCTGTAGAATCATTTTTTACATTTTCTGCTGACTTTTCAGTCTTTGCCTGTTTTGTTGCAAGTGTCGGCATTTCTTTTGTCAGCTTATCTATTGTTCCATTCTTAACACCTATTAGAATTGACAATAACAACACTACTATAATAATTATACTTATTACTGCACTTTTTATTTTCTTCTTCATATTTCTCTCTTTTAGAATGCTCCTTAAATTTTAATCAAATGCATGAGTACTTAACTTATTTAATTTGCTTCTGGTTCATGTATGATTGCTAAAGTTCCTCTATCTGGAGACCCGTAAATATGAAAATCTATTGCTAATGTTTCATTTTTAAATTCTTCATCAGTTATTAAAAAATATAATGTTATTGTTTTAGTTTCTCCTTTTTCAAAATATACATTTCCATGTTTATCTGGTACATCTGAACCAACAGCTCCACTATTACTGATACGCTGTAATGTTCCATTACTATCTACCTTTCCTATATACCACATTGTCTGGAACATACTTATTTCTCCATCTGGAGGTACATCATGATCATTAATATCTTTGTTAACATTTAATTTCACAGTTACATAATAATAGTCTGATATGAAATTATTATTATCATCCATGCTGTCTTTTTTATTTGTCAATCCATAATCAATCCTATTTATATCAAAATCACATTCTCTTGATATATCTACTGACTTTACGGTTACATTGAAAACATTATATGTATCTCTATTATTTTCATCATATCCATATCTTATATCCCAATCTATTAATTCAAACTCCTGTCCTATATTTACTATATCTCTTTTTCTAGAATTTCTTACCCTAGAAGAGTTACTGCTTTCATTTTTTTCGGACTCGTTTTCTGCTGACTTCTCTGTCTCTGCCTGACTTGTTGCAAGTGTCGGCATTTCTTTTGTCAGCTTATCTAGTGTACCATTCTTAACCCCTGTTAGAATTGCCAATAATAATACTGCTATAACTGCTATACTTATTACTGCACTCTTTATTTTCTTCTTCATATCTGCTCCTTATACTAAAAAGACTGTACATTGAACTTCATCAACGTACAGTCTTAATGTAATTCTCTATTCAATCCTTTTCAATGGCATATGCACAAGCGGTCGTTTTTCTGCACAAGTGGTAATTAATCTTTATCTTTTTTTACATATTTGGTTGAAAGGAATATATGACATGTTACTTTTCCATCCTTTTCCTCATACCTGATTTCCCCATTATATTTGTCAACAATATCCCTTATGCTCTTCGTACCAATTCCATGATTATTCTTATCAAGCTTAGTAGTCAGGAACGGATTCTTTCTGTTAAGAAATGTTTCTTTAACAGGATTCTCCACATCCATGAATATTCCACCTCTGCTTGTTATCTCAACATTGACATACGGATCACTGCATTTTGCTGCTGCCTCAATGGCATTATCAATTACATTTCCGGCAAGAATACACATATCTATATCATCAATCAGTCCAACCTGACCAAGTACCATACATGTAAATGCTATATTCTGCTTTTCACATTTATCATTCTTATCATTAAGAATATAGTTGAGCGTTCTATTATCACAGTATTTTCTATAAGCATATGAGTTAATTTTCTCACTCATTATATTCTTTAAGAAATCTTCCGCCTTATCATAATTGTTGTCATCCATATAACCAATTGCAGAAGTCAGGCACTGCTTAAGGTCGTGTCTTAACTTTCTGCTTTCTTCATACATTTTCTGGACACGTTCAACCTCAAACTGTTCATTTGCATATTCTATCCTTTTATTAATCTCCTCAGTCCTGTTAAAAAAGTCCTGCATCCAATGTCCGATTATTTCAAATGTTAAAACTGTCACAATTAATATTCCAGCGGTCTCTACCCCATAATTATATGTGTAATATATGCCTGTTCCAAAGAATAATCCCGCCAACACTGAACTTACACATATCTGTATGAACATCATTTCCAGATTATCCAATTCCCTGTATTTTATAATTACTGCAGACAGATAGACTACAAACATATATAATTCCACAATCAGATATATGATACATATTGCTATTATATCAGCCTGATTAGCAGATAATATGGCTATTCCGATACAATTTATCAGTGATATTTCCAGTATTACCTTAATTGTTATCTGTTCTATATACTGTACAATCAGAATGGCAATGATAATCATTAGTTCCATTATCACCCATTGATTAATTCCATAATATGTCATTATATAGACTGCTGCCCCTGCACCCACTAACAGAACCATCTTAATCACATGTATTATATTATCTCCCGTCAGCTTCCTTATCTTGTCCATAATAAATATTACACCTGTATTCATTACACACAGGAATACACATGTAAGCACTATATTAATTATATCCATCATACCTGTTTCCTACCTGTTATTATCAAACATGGATTTTCTGTATTCTTCTATGACATCTTTCTTCCTGCGCCTGCTTATAGGAACACGCTCGTTATTATACATCACAAATACATCGTTATCTTCATCAATGCACTTAATATATTTCATATTAATAAGCACGCCCTTGCTTGACTGCACAAATCCATATTTTTCAAGCTCTGCAACATGCCTGGTATATGAATCTGCCAATAATATTTCTCCTTTAAGACTTTTGACACATATCTTCCTTTTCTGCGTTGCAATTGAAACAACCCTGTCAACATAGAATTTCTCTCCACCCAGTTCTATTACCTGCCTCATCTTTATCAGTTTATCAACTATCTTTACCATCATTCTTGTAAATTCACGGTCAAATCTGTCTTTAACTATATACCCAAGCGGTCTGAATCTGAATGCTTCATAAACCAGATTCTCATGAGATGTAACAAATATTATAATTGCGTCATTATTCATTAATACTATCTGTTCCGCAATATCAAATCCATTCTCATCGCCCAGTTCAAGGTCAAGAAATACCATATCATAAGCATTGTCTGAATAATTATTAATAATTGTCTGACCGTCATTGTAGATATCCACCTGACAATCTTCTCCCTGAAAATACTGCTTAAATACATCTTTTATAGTCGTCCGTTCCTTCTCACAGAACTCTCTGTTGTCATCACATACTGCCACTTTCATTGCTGTCTGTTATCTCCTTATAGAAATCATTCTTATAAAATGTAATCTTCACCCGTGTATATTCGCCCTTTACCGACTCAATGGTTATGGCATGTCCTAACTTGTCACAAAGCTTCTTTACAATATAAAGTCCCATTCCTGTTGCCTTGGAGAACTCTCTTCCATTCTCCCCTGTAAATGATTTGTCAAAAACTCTCGGCAAATCAGACGCATTTATACCAATTCCATTATCCAATATTTCAAGAACAATACATTTCTTATCCTCTGCTGCCGACATCTTTATATACGACTCTGTCTTTGTCTTATCCTTGTACTTTATGCTGTTATTCACTATCTGGTTAAGCATGAATTCCATCCACTTTGCATCTGTAAGAACAATCCTGTCTGCATTGCTCACTTCAAATGTGATATCATTTTCAAGCAGATCATCCTTATTCTTTAATGCTACATTACTTATAATCTTAGACAGTCTGGCATCGTTAATTATATAGTCTTTTTCTGCATTTTCGCTTCTCACATAATAAAGAATCTGCTCAATATAGTTATTGATTCTGCGAATCTGCGTATTCATCCTGTCCGCAAATTCTTTATCACATTTATCCATGTTATTATGAAGCATGAGTGTAAGTGAGGCTATCGGAAGCTTTATCTCATGAATCCACATTTCAACATACTCTTTGAACTGCTCCATTCCCTGCCTGTATCGTTTAACATTCTCCGTCATTGACCTGTCTATGTCACTCACAGAATCATAGAAAATCTGCCCTTCATAGAAAGCCGGCCTGACAAGTGTCTCTGTAATAAGATATTTCTCTTCAAGTGCAGCTATGTTAGCCTCCAGTTCGTCATAGAACTTCTTTCTGTGGTAATAATCTGCCAGCACAACTGCAATATAGCATATTATCATTATAAATATTTCTGCGATTATCAACTGTACAGACACCTTGAATGCCGCCATCATAAGTACGCTTATGATAAGCATTGCCACAAATATGCACACTGAATACAGTCTGTCTTTAATATATTTTCCTGACTTCATACGAGAATATATCCCTGTCCCTTTCTTGTCTCAATAACATCTTCCAGACCAATATCTTTAAATCTGCCTCTTAATCTGCTTATATTCACAGTCAGTGCATTGTCATTAAGATACTCCTCATTGTTCCACAGCTCAGTCATAAGCTCATCTCTTGAAACTATATGCTCCCTGTGTGATAACAGATACATGAATATTGTCATTTCATTTTTAGTAAGAGTTATCTCATCATCCTTATACTTAATAACACCCTTGTGCGGAAGTATTTCCATTCCACGGTAAGCTGTTGTATTATCTGACTTCGCGCCAATCCTCTTAAATACTGCATTAATTCTTAAGAGCAGTATTGTAGGATTATATGGCTTGGTTATATAATCGTCTGCCCCATAACTCATGGAAAGCACCTCGTCAGCCTCGGAATCCCTGCTTGTAACCATAATTACCGGCACATCTGATTTACTCCTTAACTGCTGTAAAAGCATTTCCCCATTCATATACGGAATATTGATATCAAGCAGTACCAGGTCAGGCTCTGCAGCAATAATACTGTCACATGCATTTTTAAAATCAGTCAGTACAACCGCTTCATACCCTGAATTTTCCAGCAGTTCCTTAAGCTCCCTGCTTATATCTTTATCATCTTCAACAATCAGAATTCTGTTCATTATAAGTTCCTCACTGCATTTTGATATAAATGTATTGTAAACTGTTTCACTAAAAAAAGACAGAGAAAACTCAAAAAGGTTTCTCTGTCTTTTGATAAATATAAGCTGTTTTCAGGTCTGTAACTGATTCCACTTCCTGTTAGAAGCTGTGGCCACCGCCGCTTCCTCCACCGCCGCCGGATGAGCCGCCTCCGCCACCTCCGCCTGACGAACCGCCAGAACTTGATTCTCGTGGAGAATATGTTTTTGTCTGATGTGTAAATATAACATTACAATTATTAAATGCCCTGTACTCAAACAATCCATTCATAAGGCTCTTGGTTGATGCCTTCTTCTTTGAGGAATACACACGCACAATTATATAATTAATAACAACTGCAATAACAATCGCAAGCAATGCGTTACTTATATATTTCATTGGCTGTGCAATCTTTCTTCCCTGAAGCAGCGTATATTCCTGCTCATATACCTTCATCGCACATATATAATAGTCTGCATCAGATGCATAAGTATACACATTGTCGGTAATTGTCTCTGCATATGCCTTATTAATTGTCCTGTTAATAGCACCATTACTATGTATCCATATATTTCTGTTATCCATATCAATAACGAATATCGTTCCGCTCTCAGAGCCATATTTTTCTCTGTACAAAGACTTAATATAACTCTCTGTCGAAGTGCTGTTATAATATATAGAGTTAAACATAACATTACCATAAGTGGTAATTAATTTCATCTTATCCAGAAGCATGCTCTTCTCAGAAACTGATAAAAGAAATGCATCATCAACAATCACTGCTTCATAGCCTGTATCCGGATTAACATAACAGAAATCCTGATTAGCATAATCTTCAACCTCATAGCCTGTATCAGCATATACTCTGCCTCCTGCCATTATGATACTTAGAACTGCTACAAGAAAGGTCAGTAAAAATGTTATTTTCCTACGCATTATCATTACCTCCCTTATAATTATCAAACTGTGGCAGTCTTCTTGTTGCAAGCACATTGTAGTACTTAATAAGTTCAACAAGTGTAAACATCAACGAAGCAAGCACAAATATAACTGCACCATAATAAAAAAGGTCAGATACCGGATTAATAAGCAGAATCAGTGTTGAAACAGCCAATGCTACAAGTGCACCTACACTTCCCGGCACATTTTTTCCTCCTGATACTTCTTTATATGTCTTGCAATTACCAAGCGTAATAATAACGCCTATAGCAAAACACGCCGCACTGACGAAAAAAGAGGAACCCACTGAAAATACTGCACTAAATATAGAAAAAGCAAACATAAAATTAGGAATTGCAACCATGCATATTGCAAATATAACAACGCCCTTCAGCAATGGTGCCATCTTATTTTTTTCTTTCTTACTTACTCTTTTAATCCTTGCATTATTTCTGCCATCAGACATCTGTTTTGCCAGATTATCATTATCTGTTCCGGCTTTATATCTGCGGCTAGAAAGCTTTGATTCTTCCCATGAGCCTCTGTCATCAAGCTTCTGGTCCCGTCTCTTTATTTTTCCCAGTTCAAACACATACAATATAATTGTAATCAGTGCTATTACAGCTGCAACATTAAGTGTTACCTTCGGTCTTAATGTGAAGAACATATTAAGTAATATAAATATCGGAACAGCCAGAAGTGCCGACCCGGCAAAATATCTGCCAATAGAAACCGGTAAATCTGCCGATACTTTTCCAGTCTGACCATTGACCGTTGCATATGCAACTCTGTCCCTGTTCCTATACGACAGAAACCACACTGGATACAATGTCCTGTCAACAGACTCAATCACCGCATTACATTTGGATTTAATAGTACTTTCTGTTTCACGAAGTGATACCCCTCCAAGCGGAATATTATTGGCTACATAATCATATGTCTCCTCACCAGCCATATCAATTGCATCATTCATATAAACATCACACCCGACATCTGCCGTATCAGCATAAAACCCACTAAGAAATGCCGGCGTAAATCCCGCCATATTCTTAACATCATACGGTGCAATCGCCTCACTTATATTATCATCAAATGAAGATGACGCATCAAACGATATTCCCTTATACTGACAGTCCATATCACCGTTAATATCAAAATGGTCCGTATAAATGTAATCTCCCCGTCTTTTGCTTTTCTCTCCTCTTAATACAACAGGACCTTTCTGCGATACATGATAAGCCCAGTATGGCATATAGATTCCCCTGAAACCATCAATATATTTTTCATCTTTTAATTCCTTAGGTGCAAACCATGCACGCTTCATCATCTTCTTATATTGATTCTTACAATCCTGCTTGGTTTTGCTGAACGGAATAATATATCCCGGACGGAGTTCTTTGGAAATTCTGCTTTCCAGAACTGTAGATGCTCCACAGAAGCTGCAGAAATCAGCAATCGTGTTATCTGTACTCATAATTTCACCGCCACACTGCGGACACTTGAATACCGTAACATCATACTCTTTACTTTCTTCAGCCGAATTTCCTTCTCCAAGATTATATGGATTATAATGTGTATTACAATGCTCACATAACATCGACTGTGACGATATATCGAAAATTAACCGTCCGCCACAATTAGGACACTGATACATACATTCTCTCCCCTCATATGTATTAACTTAGTTCAAAGCTATGCTAATTGTAGCACTCATTATTACTCTTTTCAAACCCACATTTAGTATGAAAACGCACAAAAAAGCAGGTCATTCGACCTGCCTGAATACATTATATTTCATATTAGATTGCTCTTTCAAAACTGCACATTAAAATTCTTTCATCCGATTACTCTTAAGAATAACTCTCTTTGTTCTATCCAAACCGTCTTAACCTTTTCTCTTGGTTAAGCCCTCGACCTATTAGTACAGATCAGCTCCATATGTCACCACACTTCCACCTTCTGCCTATCTACCTCGTCGTCTTCAAGGGGTCTTACTAACTTACGTTATGGGATATCTCATCTTGAGGGGGGCTTCACGCTTAGATGCCTTCAGCGTTTATCCC